>OMLO01000702.1_pt1 | contig 23299 bp, 8 predicted proteins | sample 1674811 | NCBI WGS metagenome assembly OMLO01 (sample SAMN06265003, study PRJEB25207) | coral metagenome | isolation source: Coral host | place: Mexico:La Bocana,Puerto Morelos, Mexico | collected 2008-11-13 | reverse complement strand
TAGAATTTTGACAAAACGCGCGTGAAATTATTTCCTAATTTCACTCGTCACCATTTGATTACCCATACTAATCATTTGTTTTATGATGTTTTCAAGTTTACGACTTTATTTGATTTAAGATAGGACGAGTTCTTGTTTGTGGTCATATTGATTGACAATATGATCACCGTAAAAGTCCTGTGACGATTTTCGCGGGGGCTTATTTGAACTACGGCTTAATGCTAAACAAGCGTGTGGGCGGAAGAGATAACGATTACATTTGATACAATGTAGCGTCGACCTACTGCGTAAATTTCATGCATTTTTTACACACGAAGCTGAGGATGATAGACCAAAAATTCAGGCTTGAATGGGATCCAGGCCTTAATTTGTTTTTAGGCTATAATTACACAACTGCTTAAGTTATGTGTATAAGTTCGATGATAATCATGACTTCATAGTTTTGTTAAAGTCACTGAATAGCTTTCGAACGAATTATATCCGGGAGATCCATTTCCGCACGCGTGATCGAAGGAAGTGTTTATGTATTACGGATAGGACTTGTAATGCGGCAACTGAAAAATGTATAATAAATGACAAATAAAAATATTTGACAATGTTAAGAGAAGACGCCACAACATCCCAAGCTGGTTTTTTTATTCAGGTGGGTTTTCCTTAGGAGGTAAGTAAACACTGATCATTGGGAACATCCCAGCTCATTGAGCGCCTGCGTATAGAAACGTTTTAATGAATAACGCATTGTGAAAACTGAGCGAAATACTTAAGTTTAGAAGATGTACAGCGTGGTACAAGTCCTCAGTATTTTCATGTGGTCCCTATAAAGGCGTGTTGCAAATTCTTCAGAAACGAAACTACATTCATATAGAGCCGGAGTAGGACAGTTTCAAAGCCTTGCTATCTATAATGATTGTTTCCATTTGAAAACTAATTTTCCTTTATTTTAGACATTGAAGTACCCCCACAATAATTCGTGAATGATCTTTCATCTTTGACACCTTTGTGTTGTTCCCGAGAACATTTCCTCCAGCACTGATTTCCTTTGCAGTCAGTACAAATTATCCGTTCTCATGAACTTCCCTCTCAATAATTAAATCATTGTTCTAAAATGCTTTTAAACTGAAATAGTAGATTTTTTTATTGCTAGAGACAAGAGACTAAATTTCTAAAAATAAAATGTTCGGCAGAATCTTCCGTACGCAGTTAAAGTATTATTTTCGAAAACACAAATCCACTGATATGTGTCCGCGCACTGCAGTTTCGAGGAAATTATATTCCAAAATGATCATACCATAGGCCTAAAAATTGAGAGACTACTCACATTTTTGAAGGAATCTGCTTTGAAACTGTGCCTCTATAACTTGTAACACGCTTGTCTATCTTTGATATCCATTTTAAAAAGCTGCCACCAGAAGCTGCCACCAGAATCCTGGTCACGCAATCGTTACGTTATGAAACGTAACGATTGCGTGACAATCACTTTGGCCCATTACAAAGAATCAAGGCAATCCAGGGAACCAATCAAAACTCGAAGTAAAGGCATGTAGCTGACGCGAAGAGCGAGAAAACGCGTGCGAGCGTGTCGCGATTGGTTTCTTCTGCTGTTGGATGATAAAGCGACGCGAGGTTTTTTTAAGCGAATCGCTTGACGTTTATGCAAATGAAAATCAGGCGCTATATAGTGTTTGTAGCTATACTCTTTTTTTTTAGTAAGAATATTATGTACTAGAAGCATGTTTCCTTCTGCAATTTAAAGAGATACGAAAGTATTGTATAAATTGACTGATTATAGATATGTTATCAGATAGTGGATACCCTTTATCAACCCTGTGACCAGTGCATTTGTTTGGGAAGTTCAGCAATTTAAACTATTTCTTGTAAAAAAATTATTCAGCTTTATTTTATTTGGACTCCGCTTTTTTACGTCTCGTCGGTAAGTACGTTTCTTAAGTCACATTTTTTCGGTTATTACTTTTTCGAGTCAAAAAAAAAAAAAAATTACATTAGTCACTTATGGGGTAAAAAAAAATACACAGTTTACAAATCTGAAGATGTTATTTCTCGTAGTTTTCTTAGCCGGTGCCTTTATAAGAGAGATATTGCTATACATGAGCTAAGCGCGTAACAAGTCAAATTATACTGAAAAATAGTTGCCATATTTTCCTGGTTAACCTGTTAATGTATGCCAGTATTTGATCATATTTCGCGGATTCGTCATCATTTCAGTCCAGTGCTCGCACTCAGTCCCCCTGGCGTACATCATACCTCCCAGTAGGACCCTGCCGATTAACTGGTCTTCCCTCCCCCCCTCCCTGGCGTGCATAATTGAAACAAGTAGAGTACCAGAGCCCAGGTCATCCCCGGACACTGAAAAGTTAAAAGATTCGTTGTACAGTGGATCTCGCGTTGCATGATGCACTGTACTCTTCTTCGTCTTGATTATTTTATTACCAACTGAAAAGGTCACTTTGGCGTATGAATCTGAGAACATAAAAAAAGATAAAAATAGTCGTCAAAATACAAAATCAGCACAATGGGGATCCATTGCTAATGATTTCGGCAATGCCAAGAAAGTAAGTCTGTTATTTTTTAAAATCGAAATTTTTCGTTCTGTTGCTCAAACATTCTCGTCCAAGCCATAGAACGCTTCGTTTTCGATGACAACTTTTAATACGGTTTGCCTCGTTTAAAGGTGGAAGACAAATAAGAACAAATTTAAAAGTATGAGTTTTGAAACGAAAACATTATTCGGAACGGATTTAAAAGGGCTTCTTCTACGAGGGTAAAAATTATTTTATGGCAACTGTTTAGTGATTCAATTCTTGTAAAATTTTCAGATGTTCTAACCAATTACATCGAATTTTTTTTTCTCAACCTCCTCCCCGGGTCCTTCTTCACTTTTCAAAATGGCAGGCCGGCATTTTGAAAATTGTCGAGGAGAAGGTCTAGCAAAATGAAAAATTCTGTACTGTCACCTGTCCCGTGGGGTTCCATTTTCTTTAGGTTGGCAGCTCTAAGAACGATAATTGTAAGTCTGTCCAGCGTTGGGTAGTACGACATGGAAATGTGAATTTCACCAAGTTCAGACGGGCTCTAAAACATAATAAACAAACAAAACAAAACAAAAAATGCAATGAAATAAAACCAAAACAAGCGAAAATGATAAAAATAAAAGTTTTGATTGAAAAGGTATGGGCAAATCATATTATCTTGGTATGGACGTGATATCTTTAAAATGGAGGTGTGACGTCATATCGTTAAAGGTCATCGTGTTGAACAAAAGTCTTTTTCATGTCTTACTTTTTCGTATGTTTGTAAAGTATTGTGTGATATGTCTCATTTAAGGCCCAATGAAAATCTAAACAACAGACAAAAAGGAAGTCTTTGCAGTCATTAGTAAACATGGACTTAGCAACAGCCGAAAATGTACCTTAGAGACTTTTAGTTGGGTTAATTATGTATTAAAAACAGCAGTTTATGACAGTCTACCGGAGGTTCGTTAAAAATTTTAATTACACCCTCATCTATCTTCCCAAAATACATTCCCTTAAGTGTGCATTTGGTTTTGTCAAGGTGTAAACGGGCCAAACTATGTGGAGAATGTAAGATCAAGTAAAGTTGAAAACAGTTGTCAACCACTGATAGCATTTCAAAAGTAAGTTGAACTAGATAGGGTTCTGTTTTGTCAATCAAACCAACAATGACATCTTTTAGCACTTTTTTATTGGCCGCGGCGACGAGAACCCCAGTGATATGCATGCTTTCATTTACAGCTTGTCTGTTTAGCACTGATGGATTTCCAGTTGTCTAAAGAGAATTTTTTCCAGACGAGCTCGCAGTCTAGCAATGTTTACCTGTCAAACGTTTATCGCGAGTTTTAATAACAGAAAACGCTGGAAGAGTCAAAATTCAGTTTGTTAGCCATAGTAAATCTAATTAAGTAATTAAAAGCCAATTCACTCAGCTGGCGGCTTGAGATAACATATCGTTGTATGACGTCAACAGGATTAAAATAGCTGGACTAAAAAAAATAGCCTCACCTCTTCAATAGCCACGAGATCTCTCCATAATTCCACTTTCTGATCTGTGTCCAACTCATTCAGAGGAAACAGCACCTCTCCAACGACAGTCTGCTGACTCGCTCTATACCCGTCATATACGGACAAACGAAGTGTACACCTCTCGAGCTCCGAAACAGGCAGATTAAAATAGAACATTTCATCAAAGTTTGGCCGGCGTGTTTTCCTTTTGCATTTGCTCTGTGAGACGTTTTTCTCTTCTGGGCACAAAATGTGTAGTTTTACGAACGGATCGCACGTTTTGGAAGTCTTACCGCGAGGCGAAAGGTTTCGCGCTTTGACTAATGTCACCGCTAGACTTTCCGCTGAGCAATCGTATTCCAAGTTGAACCAAATGCGTCCGAGATGGTCTAAGGGATAGGGCTCTTCTTCATCGTTCTCATCTTCTTCCAGTGCGCTTGCCGGGCTCGGTTCACGACTAGAAACCGATCTCGATGCTCGGCCTTCCAATCGTTCTTGGGCGTCGTAGAACATTTCTTCGCTTGACATCGGCGATAACGATTCTTCAGACGACAATATTTTCTCTGGCAGTCGTCGCAGTAACTTTTTCTTGGGGGGCTGTTGAGCCGTTTTGACAGTAAATTCCGGTGGTTGAACAGCGGTTTTCGCTATCTGGGAGTATTGTTTATATTTTTCGGCCTGTCTGCGCTGTCTTCTGACGAGATACAACGTGACAAGGAGAATCACACTAAGCGAGCCAAGAGCGACTGTTAGTACCACAGGCAAGACTGGAACTGCAAAATCAAGAAAACAGAAAAAGAAAATTTTTATCACCTTCGGATGTGAGGTGTCGGAAGTTTCAGTTCACGAAAGTTCTCATTTGAGGACCCACTCCTATTAATCCGTTGATATGCAAGCAATCTTTAATCTAACGATAAAGCTACACGTTGATTACTACGTGAACCGGTAGGATTTTCGTTTGCGGTCCCTTTCATCATTGTATTTAATCTTTAATACACAAAAGCTAGCGATAAATATTATCATTTCCCATCGACTGATCAAATCAATTCGAGCACACAGTAGTTGAAATATAAAATGCATTGTCTTTTGTCCAGACCTTGCAGTTTTAAATATATGATACTTGAACGGAAAGGATACTCTTCGGTAGAAGACGCAAATCAGTCTTCTGTGATACCCAGGAGAATATTCTTAAGTTGCTGATCAAATTCTTTATTCTTGCGAGTTGTCTTCTTTTCAGTGCACTGATGTTGTACCGAGAAAATAGAGTTTGGTCACCACTTCGAATAAAAAATTCACAGTAAGTGGTTGAAATTAATACTCGGGATTATAGAAACTTGAACTAGGGACGGAAACTCCCTGTCTGTCAGTCGCATCGGGTAGGAAGAATGAAAGGAAATACGCAAATAATAAGAGAAATAAAGACTTTGTAGATTGATCTAGAACCACACACCACCCTTGTTGTCCTTTTCGGTCATAACTTCTTACGCCCACTTCAAGATGGCGGCTATTTACGTGCGTTAAGAATTTTTAGCACGCTCGGTGTTATTTCCTAATTAAAATTTTGCAGAGTTATTGCCGGTTTGGAGTGAGCAGGTTAGCTATTCTTTTGGAATTATTTGTAGCATTTGTAGATTTGGTGTTAAAAAGCGGTTGGTATTCACACACAATCGTTATTGGAGGATGGCTGCTAATGTGGACTCGTGCGGTTGCGAATGTTTGGCAGAAAAAAAATATGCTTGTGTCAGCGGTGAAAAATTCGAGCGTACGTTGGCACACGATTTCGAAGCCGATTTTTTTTAGTGTAGTTTGTACCCGAGTATACAATGAACCCTTCAGGTTTCATTTTATAGTTGTAGAACAATACTGGAGATTAATGTCGGGACATAATAAGCCTGATATGGTAATACCGTGAATTCCCGCAAGCAATGTGCCTCGTTAGTGAAACAATGACAATTTCACAGACAGCTGTGAAGGATAAAATGTTGATGAAAGAATCAACATTACATCAAAACACAGTTTTATGTTGACGAATGAGGTTCATACAAAACAAACATCATCTTGTTTTAACTGTCAGTTTCTATTGCTTTCACTTTCAGGTCGTCACATTCGAAGGGTCGGTACTTCAGATTTGCTAACAATCATGAAGTTTTATCGCTTTTTTCAGAGGGTCTGAAAAAAGTAATACGTATCGTTTTTGTTAGATAACAGTTTCGGCCGTTATGTTTCATATCTGTTTGTCAGTAAATTCAAGAAAAGTTCCAGTTTCTAATTTCTTGGGTAGCCAGCCAGAATTTTGGTTTTCTTTGTCCGTTTTTATTTAGTCTCATTCAAATCTGACTGGCCAATTCCCCATAAACGTCAAAAGTTAACCCGACTAGTACCACTTGTATCTTGATTTTCAGTCACCCACAACACAGGCTGCAATCTAATACATCTCTCAGTTATTGTTGTTATGAGACATTTGATAGTAACATACAGATAGCAAACACTTTTGAATATGATTGGCTAAAATCACTATTATTATCAATTTGTGGGGCATTGCGGCGCATTTTGTGGGCTTATGTACCTTATGATATATTTTAACTCACCAAATTCTTGTATGACTGCTCAGGCTGTTTAGTTCAGTCATTTTTTTTTTAATTTTTATTTTCTTAATTCCCTCCAAAGTGATAATTATAGTAATAGAGTTTATGTTCTTAGGCCTAAATATGTTTTGGGGCCTTCTCAGAGCTCATTTTTACCGTCGCCTTGCAGCTCGGGCCAAAAAGAGTCTGCGTCGGGCCCAAAACATATTTATTCCAGCGAACATAAACCCTATTGTTTTATTTTTTGAGTTTAGTATTTTTATCAAGACCAGCAGCTATAAAAATTGTTGTGTAACAACAAGGAAACCAAAACAAAAAATTTAAGACCGTGGCTTAGTAAATATTATTAAAGAATAGGCGGCAACATTAGGAAATTTAAGTTTAGGTCAGGCAGTCAAAACATCAGTTGGATAAATGCGAAATCAGAGACGCTTTTCAAGCCGGAGGTGTCCGCGACGCTCATAACGAGACTGATAGTAGCTAAAGCGGATGTAAGAAGATCTATGAAGTGTTATTAGTCAATAGTAGAGCTAGAAAAATAAAGTCATACGTGCGGGTAAGCACAACTTTCTGTTTTCTTCTCAGTTCGCAAGCATCTCTGGATGTTAGCCCGTAAGGAGCGGCCATTGGAATAGCTTTAGTTTAGAGAGAATTGACGTTTTCTTGTTTAAACATCTTATTATATCACCTTCATTGGTCGGTCTGTATGGAGGAATACTGAGTTCGGTTATTCGTACAAACCCAACTGTACGGTAGAATCTTTAGGCACACAAATCCTCCCCCCTCCCGGGGTTAATAAGAAGTCAATTTGCGTTAGTTCATTCTTTCATATGCCAAGTGAAAATGACAAGTTTGAGCTCTATTTCCATATTTTTGTCAGCATGGTAACCTTATCGCTCCGTTCTCCAGATTAAAAATGGGACAAATAATATCAAAGTAGTTAAGGCTGTGCTGTTTAATAGGCAACAAAATGGTGTAACACATGATCAGTTCTTTGATCAGCAAATTGAATTTATCTTGAAAACTGGACACGACTCCATTTATTTATGTAAGGAAATCAGTTTATTTGTTATCGATTCCATTTCTGGTGGGAGAAGGCAGACTGTCGAATTAATTTGACTTTCAAATTTGAGTTTACAGCCGCAATCGAATAAAGAGACAATTGAAGACAGAAAAGCAAATTTACTGAACAAAATAAGCTTATAGTCTGACCTCTGAACATATGTTACTCTTTCTGCCGTGCTATCTTGCGACTACCCTTAGTTTAGGACAAGGGTTTAAATCGAAAAAAGACGAAGTTTTGAATCATAGCCATACATTTTCTAATTGCTTTTCTTTTCTTATGTTTTTTAATTTCCGCGTTAGCAAGGAATTAAATTTATCTAAAAAAAGCGAAAAATCTTGCCGCTCTTTGGTAATTGATGCAAATAAAACGCTTGAAAACGAAAGACGTTTTTCACAAGCGTATCAAAACCATTGATACTTGATTTCACAACAGACTGACGACTTTCGATCCATGAATGACATACAAATTGATTTAATCATTCACTGGAAGCGCTTCTTCCCGCATAGCGAGAAAATACGACTGAATGCTCTGTTTTACGTTCGGTGTTTCTGGCGAAATAGAAACGAATGAAATTTTAAAATTCAAGGGCGTTCTTTCCCCCAAGATATTTGTTTCATTGAGTATACGAATCAAAAAATAATTTATTTTGCCTTGTTTAGTGATTTGAGGTTAATCCTGAAAATTTCATGGGAGGGGGTGGGCAATCCGACTTAAAGAGGATATTTTCTAAATCTGTTACAAAACAAGATTTCAGACGCGGTTCGGTTTTATAAGTCGATTTCGCTTACTGAAAAGATTCGCCATTAGACGTTTTACAGGGCATCAGTGAAACATAAAATTACAAATTCATTTACCTACTGACAAAAAGAAGAATACTTACATTTTGTATCGCTCGAGGAATGGTTTTCTAGGGCCGTATCAAGAAGGGTCGAATTATCGGCAAATTGATTTTGACGCCATTCGAATCTCCTCACCATCGTGGTGAGAACCGAAGTGGAAGGAAAAAATGTTCCCGAACACTGCGCCGGAGAATCATTCACGTTTTGACACGCTTCGCTCGCTGCTATTTATTGCTGGCTCGACGGGAAAGCTTTCAGTGGACCAGTAGTTAGACTTCTAATTATATTCACAAAGTATTTGCAATTTAAATTTATTTGTTACACGTTGCAGCTGGAACTATAGACGTTTTTATCTAGAAGCTTTGATCTACTGTTTTCGAATTTTGTGTTGGCCAGCGATAAAAGTTTTGATTGTTAATTTAATTCGTCTTTATTTCACATATTTTGACAGCTATCGCTGATTATTTTTGGTTCCATTTTACTTTAGTGTTGTCGGGACAGTTTTTGAGCCGACAAAACACTACAACTGATTTAATTGTATCAGTATAATGTATAAATAAATAAATAAATTTCGGAGACACTAACCAAATTTTTAAAGGTATTTTTCTCCTAAAGTGAATATTATCTCAGAAAATCGCCGAAGATGATAATTATCTTAGTTGCATATATATTAAGCGTGGTTCTATTTCTGCCTAACATTTAATTCGTCTCTGCATCACTGCATGTAAACAAAACTTCTGAATAAAACGGGTTCCTGAAGCAAGCAGAAAAAAGAAACAAAAAAGTACAGGGCGAAAGAATGAAGGTCAATATTTTTAAACAACTTATTTGAATGATTTTGTCGTCGTCTGGATAATTAATGCGGAGTGACCGTCTAACTTGATCAGAACAGTCAATTATTAATATTTATAAGTGGCAATAACCGAACGGCTTAAAACCATGCGATTTAATTTGAAGTAAATGATTTCATATTGAGCAGTTTGTCCGTTAATCAGATAGTTGCGATGAACAAGTCGGATTAAAATTAATTATTTGTCAGAAACGGAAGCGCGGAGAATCGAACTGGAACCGTGCGTGCGAAACTCGGGCGTCGCGTTCGCCACGCGTTCACCGCGCGTTCTACCGCAAACGATACCGAATTACGCAGCAACAGATACATTAAATAAAATTGCAAAAGATCTTCCATATACCTTGTGCTATTTAATGATAGCTTAACTGAAATGGAACCGACAAGTTTTTGTCCCTTTGATAGTTCTGTAGGCAGGCTTCATGTACACAATTCACTTCGTGCTCGCAATCCAGTCAGATAATTTTTTCTAAAGCCGATTCTCAACATAATAATATTTTCATTCGTTAGGTAAGATGTGTTTTTAGCCGCTGATAGTTTTTAAACTCCCGCTTTTAAGCACATTACCTTATAGCTTTGAGCTATGAGTCTGTGGCCGAAATATCACCAGAGATTACGAAATTTTGCCTCGTTACACCGTTCACTTTCACTGATTTATTGCTATCAAACGATTCACCCCTGTAATAGGTAATTCGCATGGGTAACCCGACATTTTTACATTCAGAAATCTGAACTCACCTTTTAGAGAGCAGAAAAAGTGAAATCCAGCAAGAAACGAAACAACATTTCAATAAGCAACAGTAATGATTGATAAATACCTTGCATACACAACACGCTTCCAACAACTCAGCCCTCGATCAATTTCATTGGCTAGCGAAGTCTTGATCAACACTCGATAAGCCACTAAAAGGCAAGCCAGCTAAGACGAGTCCTTTTACCTGCAATATACTCTTAAGAAAGCAATTAACGAATCTTCTTATCTGGCGTTTTTATCAGTCGTTTCCTCCTTCCTTTTTACGTCAGAACATATCACAGAGTTTACCGAGCTGCAGTTTTTCCAGCTATTCTTGTAACCCATATCAACATGAAAATGACGTCAGACACTTTCTGCCTTGTCAGCAGAAAGACTTCTTATTCAAATGAGTTTCAATCACAATCTCGCTCCCATCGCTGGGTTGCTTCTACCGATTTAAAATTTCTCTCTGTAAAATGTTGTTCCCATTAAAATGTTTGTGGTTGACTTGTTTAAATATTTATTGTTGTTTTCTGTTTGTTTGGGAACATCTCCTAAAATAATCCAGCCTTCAGCACTTGCCTGCAGCAACAGGCACTATTCTTACTGCACCACGCATTCGAAAACACAGTGTGAAAGTCAATCCCTATTTCAATAGCAATCACTTTCACCATGATCGAATTTGATAACTTAAGACCTGTCTTGATACAGCCTTACATGCTTCTAGGTAGCTTTACACGAAATATTTCAAAAAGAGTTCGAGGAGTTCATTAAGTCTGGAGTCAAGCTATCTTCGAACCAGTCTTTCACGTGATTAAAACAGCTCAGTGTCTTGGCCACTTTATTTCCTCAATAGAACACCCCTAATAACAATATAAAATCCGTTGACGCCTGATGTTTTCGAGGTTTTCACGTGTCATTCACATTCTTGATCAACCAGCTATCAGGTGCTCTTATTTTTCGCGGCGGTGCGGGTTTCACCACCTTGAAACATAACGACGCATAAGCTAAGATCTTTCGTTTAGTTAATCGTGCCAATGCAAGTGCAATCAGGGATTTACATTACGGGTTACATTTGAGCATTCTCTCAAAATTGCGTGAGCATTTTGCTAGTGCAATTTAATTGATAGAATCTAGAAATATCCCTCGTAGTATAAATACTTAAATTGCTCGAGCTTTCGTTTACGATTGTCATTTATTATATGACTGAGAAAAGAACACGCATGACGACATTGATTTGCGCTGCAGTGCAAAACAGAAATTCAAAAGAAATTTGCCACAGTCAGTATTCTAGCAGATCAGAGTATTCAGGGTCATTAGATGCAGCCAGGAGGTTTGTAAGAATAATAACTAATCTAGAATTTTCCTAAAGGTATCTTTAACGAAATAGATGTAGCTAACAAAACCAGACAGTTAGTTATTTTTTATTATTTATTGTCAATTCTAAAAACATTGTATAAAATAAATACTGTGGTACATGTAAAATTCACAAACTTTGTGGAACATTAATTAAGGTAAGTTGAACTCAGAACGGTGGAAGAGTAGATTCAACTGAACTAGTTTTCGGCAGGGCCAGTGCTAGCCAAAGTAGGGCGTGAAACATATCCGCATTTTACTTGATACAACTCCTATAGGAGGAAGAGGAGGCTATACAATTCTATTATCAAAGTTATTTTCAGCAGTACTGAGTAACAATGAATATCACCCTTACAATCTGTGCTATCGTATTATTTTTCAACATGATATGCTAAAATAAGGGCACTATAATCCTAAAACTATCTAAGCTGATTAGACAGTATTTAACCTTACTGCATTTTCTTGAATGTAATTATTATGTAAAATGTTCCTGGCACTTTTAAGTTTCCTTACATACTATTTTTTATTTCCAGGGAAATTTCCAATTCTCTCTAGTTCCGGTAATATATTTAGATTTAAAAATGTACCCCTCTTCTGAAATAACATTGCTTTGTTAGAGTACTAGTCACTACGATATTCCTGCAGCTTTAAAATCAATGATATTTGTTGATAAAATGTCATGTTGTAAACTATTCCTTTTTGGTAAAATATAAAGATAATAAACAAGTATCTTTAGATTTACGCCTTTTCCTGAGAGAACAATCGACTGTTAAAAATAAGTTTCCTCTCACCGTAAACTGACCCGCTTTATTGTAAATATAAAATTGTGAACAAAATACCAAACATTTGAAATCCATCTTAGTATTTACATATATAGTTTAACTTCAAGTCTTATAATTGCACTGAGAATTTTTTTCTGCCAGTTTTTCTTGGATTGAAACGAAATAGTTATTCGATGTCAAATGGCTTTTGAAAAAGTGCTTTTACGATTGTTTCCATTGATAACATAAACAAAAACATCACATAAACATCAAATAAATCATGTCAGAAATCAGGTTGTCTTGCAGAAACGTCCGCGCCCCTTCATTACTAAAAAAGTAAGGTTCTGTGATTTGTCGCCCGAGTCAATTGGCTTAAAATAAATATCGGTGAAGAGCTACATGAAATACTTTCTAAATCTAGGAAAAAAAATGCTTAAATTTAAGGACCCTGGTAAAATGTATTCGCAAAATGCTTCGTTGGTTCTGATATAGAAAAGCTATTTACAGGGGCTATCTTGTCACTCACATACAAAGGAGTAGGCATTGTGTGGAAAATAGAAATAATTTCTGTGCTATAAATACAGGGCATGCCATTGTTCAACTTTTTTAAGAGGCGACTTAATCATTCGGCCCCAGTGACTTCTCTCACTATCGGACTCAAAGATACCAGGCCCCAGAATGGCGCGGCCAACTGTCTTGCTGCTCCACATCTTTCCGCGACCCACAAGGGTCAGTACCAGGCTCGTATGGCTGAGGTGTTGGACAGGGACTTGGAACGAGAGTGAGCTACTGAAGATCGGATGTCTCACACCATCTGTAGCTGGAGTGCGCTTTGTCTTCACCTTGTGTCCTGAGAAAATTTCTTCGACTTTAACGTAGTATTCTGAAAAAATGAAAAACCAAGATCAGGGTTTATATCAGAAGCTAACGTCTCTTTAAAATAGAAATACGCTATTAAATAGTCAGGTGTATATAGATATTCATCAGCCAGAGAATATTGTTTTGATGAAACCTCGCACTCTCAGAACAAACATTAGAGGAAACGAATGTCGATGGGTAAAATGAGTTATATTTTTGAACTTTGGACTTTTTCTTAGAAATTTGTGAGAGAAAAGCCCTGAGAGCGAGGTTAAAAAACAGTTTGTTACAGCGAGCAAGCTGAAAACCAAAGGAATAGTAGGTAAGATTTAATCTAACATTTAATTTGAAGCTCGATCCCGTCTCCTTGAAACAAAACCTTATCCTTCAACGTTTGATGGTACATTTTAATGTAACCATGATCCAAAATGTATGCGTTTCTTGATCGGAGTGTTTCCTTAACCTTTGAGAGGTATTCCCTCCAACAGATGTGACCTAACAGGCGTTCCTCTCAGAGGATTTTTACCGCAGAATTGTTTTCGTTTCAGAAGTAACGATTAACACTCGTGCGTGATGTGTAGTCTTAGGAAAATTGTCTCACAGGGAGGGGTTTTATTCGAAAATTTATGCTTATAGGGGTGGGCCTTTATCTGGTATTGTCTTGGTATTTCTCGTGGAGATATCCTCCGACGGGCCTACTCCTTAAGTCCTGAGATGTTTCCCGGCTTAGGAATAGATTCTTTTACGAAGGAGTTTCTTTACAAGATCTTATTCCATTACTTGACTTGGGCGCGCTGTTGAACGGTAGTGGTTCCTCGTGAATTAGAAGCAAAACTGTTTATTGAACAGAGCTACTTACCTCTGTTTGAATGAGCATCAAAGTTTATAAGGTTTTTGGCTCTCGTTATTCCTACTGTGAGTGTGTTGCATCCTGGGTTATAGTTCAGTGACAAGAGAATCTCGCCGCGGGTGTGGCCATAGGGCTGGAAAAAAAATGAAACAATCTCAGCACAGAACTGAAGAGAAATGAACCATGTGACAAAAAAAGGTAATTAGAAAGAGCTGTTAGAGAAGTAACAAAGCTACAAGCAAACACATAAGGCGTACCTGAAGCTTTCTCGATTAAACTGGAACTGAATGTGCAAAATTGCCAAAAAAAAAGAAAAAAGGGCATATTGCGTTATTTCGCCGTTTTGCTAACTGCATGTACTTCATTCAAGTCAGAATTTGAGATTTTAAACTAAGCTTTCTATATGCTCCAAAAATGAGAAACTTTAATTGATAGTATGCAACTGAGTTTGATTTAGAAGCTGTTATTAATCATGTTGGTATTTTGTATTTATCAGTTTACCTGTGAATTGGGTTTCAGATTTCTCTCTATTACCATAGCACCATCTAGTTCCTGTCCTTTGAGCGAATACAACACGTGGCCTATGGGTGTGAGCCTGTGCCTTCTTTTAGAGTCATAGACAGTAAACCGTAAAGTTTTCTTGTTCAGATCCGCGGATGCGAGCTTGAACGAGAAATGCTCGTCAAATTGCGGATCCTGAATGTCAAATTGAGTGTAGCTTTCGACGACAGGTTTTTCATCAGGCAGTAAACAGATTTCCACCAAGGGATCGCACTTGATTACACCACCATGTGAGGCCACGCCTGGCTCGGTTACCAAGTGCCTGACCGGAAGCCTTCGCGCGCCGATCAAATTGACGTTCAGTTGCTCTTCGTAGGTCTCATAACGGAGCTCGAACAATAACGTTCCTAGAGGGGGAGGCTCGGGAGCTGGCACTGCCATGTGTTCGTTCACGTCGGGTTGAGAGTAAATGGCGGCATTTATTTCCTCAATGTTGATTTTGTTGGCAGAAATGTTCGAGTCTCTCCGTTGATCCGGGTCGTAGCGTTTTGGGATCTCAAACTCACATGGACCTACAAAGTAACGTAAACAGTGTTACTAAAAGAAAACTTGTCTCGGGGTGGGGGCGGCACAGAATAAAATACTCCTGGTATATATAGGATCTGTAAAATGCCTAATCAGGCAATAAAAGAAACAGAATAACAATGAAGCAAGGCTGATTGCTACGTAGAAAACTTAAAGCAGCAACGACATGATAGAGGCCGAACTGGAATCCAAGAATTGCAACCGTGAACAACGAGTTCGGGCTTGTTGGGTCTCCCCAGTACGGCGTAGCAGCAAAAAATAGAGCAATCAGCACGAAGGCGAATTGCCTACTAAATGCATATGGTATCGCCCTCAGATGAAACTCAATCTAGCGCGTGACTGTGAACAATGAGCAAAATCTAGAATATCAGGTCGTTGTCGCGATAAGGACAAAGCTGTCTGCAAAATATAAAAACTAACAATCGCGCCCTGTCGGAAGAAACTATTTATAGACCTAGCCCGGCTCACAAATAGCTATCTGGAAATTTGCTCACGTCATTGCGTGGGAGCTGGCGTGCGTGGAAGCATATGTCATTGTGATAATAATAGTTATTTTATACCGTGAGTGCAGCGTATCTGACCATATCCGTGCTATGAGATAAAAATGAAACCAATTCCGGAACGAAATTTTAATGGACGGCTCACTATACTTTTGAAGAGAAAAGAAGTAATGTTCTTCAGCCGGTAGATCTTATCAGAAATTAAAAAAAAGTTAATTTAGTATTTTTACATAAATATTTTTGAATACGGAATTTGCCGAGGGCTAGCCCCTACAACCAAGACCTTATTTGAAATACTTAAGCCTTTACAAAATCCAAAACGAGCAGGAGGCTACAATTCCAGTTTTCAAATGATTAAATTCAATCATTTTAGCTGGGAGGTTCTTATATAATTTTCATTATACAAATAACATATTTACATTTTTAAATTGCTTTCCTCGCAAGCCTTTACATAAATTTCGTGAAAGGTCAAGGATAAAATTCATTTTTATTTTTACCCGTGATATACTGAAAAAGAAATAATTTACAATAAAATAAAAAAGTCTTGGCGCTTCGGACCTTTCGAGGAGTGTAATTCTTGAAGCAGAGCTTATCTACATGATTTCGCGAATATAAATCGGACAAATACTTAACAGAAAAAACGAATGAAATCTTCCTTCTTTTTTTCATTTCCCAGACGGACACTGATCGAAGTTAAAGCGAACTGGTATCGCCATTTATGGTTTATGCAAACTTCACTCCGCACAACGGAAAAGCCGCGAGATTAATAATTTGGCGAGATTACTCCACTCCAGTTTTTGACATATTCCTACAGTCTGAGGGTCTCAGAGAAAACAGTTGTCTTTGAGGAACGTCAAAGCGCATTGTCACAGAACAATCCAATCGGATCTAACAACAAAAATTGCTATGCCTCGAAATAACATTTGTAAGACTGGCTTAATGTCCCTAGCGCCGTTAGAACAAGGAAAGAAACGAAGAACAAAAACTTACCCCTCTCATATGTGAATTTAAAAGCGAAAAAGAAAAGGCGGAAGTTTGGCAATTTGCAATTGTAAGATTTCTTCTACATTAATTTTGTTCCATCATTCATACCCCTTGCAAAAAAATAAAAATACTCCGGGATGAACGATGGGATTGAAGACCTTGACTGCTGTATGAATAAATATCTTCGACAACAACACACAAAATAGCTTCTCTCGGATGTTCAGTGTTGACTGAAAGAAACGTGAGTTTAAACTAAAGCATATGACACTTGTTTATTTTTCAATCTCATTTTAGAGATTAAATCTGATCTGTACTAGTTTACTAATGTTCCAGGACTGAATTAACAGTTGCGAAATGACATTTTTTATAATCGCGTTTGCCTTGTAAGCCTCTTTGTGAAATGTAACAGCAAACAGCAACGATAAAAATACTCTTTATGAAGGGAATTAAGGTACAGAAAATAGGAAAGAAAAGCACAGGATTACCTTTTGCGGTGATCACCGTTGTCGTCTTGTTTTTTACTGCGATAGGAACGTGCATACGGTTTATGTCGTTTCCCATAGCGGTGCAACGACCACTCGAAACAGACTTCGCCTTCCTTCTCTGATGTCTTTGCTGCTACGAATGTTCCTTGTTCTGACCAACGTACGGTATGTGGATTGGCTTTAAACCTGTTTAAAAACAGAACGTGATCTTAAATAGAATCATTGCACCGTGATAGAGCATATCTCATCAAACTGCGTATGACATTTCTCACATCAATTTCTCGTATCGCAGCAACACGAACTGATTTGAATTTCAATGGCTTACTTGCACGCGCTTTTATTTAAACTTGCTGCATTTTAGCGAATAATTTTATCATCGCAAACGCCCACATCTGTTAAATAGCGCTTTGACTGTCCTGTTCCGTAATCATGATGCTATTTCGAGCCTTCCTTCGCGTAATGGAGTAACGAAGAATATTAGTGAGAGTTCAAAGCAAATATTGTCCATATGTTTACCTAGCCGACGTGTTGTGCGCTTTTTCATTCATCCAGCTTTGTAAACACAAGTCGAAGTTCTCTCTTTTCCGGGTATTTCCAGAAGACGCGAGCATTTAATTGTAACTTGTATTCTACAATTTTTCTGGCGACAACCTGAATCTACGCATATTGTTCTAGCAATATAAATATATTTCCTTCAGAACTGAAACCTGTGCATCTACACGTATACAAAATGTTCTCTGGCATGATAGATCAGATGTATTAATCTGAAATAGCACAATTCAACAGTCTTATGGGTGTTTATTTCTAAACCAGAAATCATTTCTCAAACGTGAAATCCGTCCTTTTTACAATGAATAAAAAACGTCATGGTCAAAAATCACAAATTGTCTTGTTTTATTTTCCAAGAATTTTGTAACTTCTGGATTTTTTAGAGTTTAATTTGTTCTACCTCTTTTATTCGCGGATAGAAAAAATAGTATTGAAATATCGTTGTTGGTTTCATAACACGATTACAAAAATAATTAGCAAAAAGATCTTTGTGTGTGATATGAATAAATGTGGATAACGTAATTCCAGAGTTCAGCCAAATTAATGCAGTAGAAAATACACATGGTGCTAAATAGCAACGTCAATAAGCGCAGTTTATCGCTGTAAACGTGTATAAATAGCAAGTTATTTTTTACAAGCAAGAAGGAAGTTAAATACGCTGAAGGAAATAAGGTGCCTGAAATAATAGAAGTCGATCTCACGTAGTAGTATGGTAATCACGTGATTTAAACCTGATAGATTTACGGGCTGGCGAAAGAAAAATTAGAAAATGATATTTACTAGGAACTTGAAGTTCACAAGTATTGTTGAATTACAGAAGAACGATGTTTACTTTCTTGTTGTATTTTCATAACGGCAAAATCAAGGTCACGGATGAATTACGTAAGGCCTCCTTCAAACGTCGAACTTTACACGTGCCGAGCTTAATACCTTTTTGGATCGCCCCAAATAATTAAGTTCGGCAGTGGATTCTAACGTCGAACCTAATTTAGTCGAGATTAATTGCAAAAATAAAAGTTGCACTTTTGCAAACGGCGGTTATTGCTGACCAAAATGGCGGAAAAATGTGGGATCAGTAGAGAGGGTAGCGTGGGAGTGTAGAACAAGTCGAAGAAGTTAGCATTAAACAACCGAAGATGATTTGTAAATTTGGTTTGCCTTCTATTATTGCTTATTCCCAAAGGAACATCACAGTTCTTTGTCCAGTTCGTTCCTGTCGTCTGTTACTTCAAAATTCATTTCTTTTTTTTCATTTTCTCTCTAAAAACATGTCTCGCAGTACGTCACCAAACTGCCTGCTTTCCAACCCACTACACTGTCTCATCGTTTTCAAATACGGAACACCGCCTGCAGAAGTGGTTTATGCATATCAAACAAGTATAGTTGTGCTCTCAAAGCAAGAGTAGAACATATCTTTCCGCTCTTCCCGCCATTTCGTTTCAAAAAATCAAAACAAGCTGTTTACGCATGACAAAATAGGAAACGTGCAGAACTCTAGGTGAAAATAATTCATTTAATGTTTTAGTAATGTATGCATTAGGTTCGGTGCCAAAAAAGTTCGACGTTTGAACAGGGCCTTTCTCAACAAGTTTGTGTTTACACAATAAAAGAAAGTAGCATCCGTATTTTTTGGTTAGAATCCTGGATATTGCTCCCCGGGAGTGGAAATACAAGATAATACGTCAATGCAAACGCAGAATTCGTCTCGGTAGACCCGGAGGTACTAGATACAAACTGGTTCCCAGAAGGAAGAAGGGAAGCGAAGGAGCTTACGAGCTTTAGTCTCTTTATTTGTGTAGTAGTATCACTTACTTTCATGCGCATAAGGGGAGCCGGAAATAAAAATGGTTGTTAAAAATTTCTGAAAGAGACATTAACTATCATTCCACTGACAAAAGCAACAATAATCTTATCAAATTAATATATGAAATATCATCACTGATGTCTTGTTAATGTTATCTTGATCAGCCAATCGCTTGTTACTCTTCAAACTTGCTGAATTTGTGGCCTGAAAAATAAACCTTAGCTAGGTAAAGTTGAAGCTAGGAATTCAAACTCGGATACTGTCCATGTGGCGCTCGGATGAAATGACTCTAACTGAGTGTTATCGGAAAAACAAACTGAAACACGCCATGGAATATTTCATGCTATTGACAAAACAGGGTTTTGAAACATCGTACCTTTTTTGATTGAAACTATTGAATTTTGAAAATGGATTTCAGTATGTGTTTGGCGTTTATGCAGAGGTCTGTAATTACAATAACAAACTAAAATGAAACGCGCTGCGGCATGACGTCCCAGGAGCTTCTGTGACGTGTCGAACACTCTTCCCGACATTAACCGAGAAATAAAGCTTTGGAAATTAGACAAACAGCACGCTTGATATGAAAAAAGTAGTTTCTTTAATACATTCCCTGTTTAAACTACGGTACAGAAAAAAAAAATAAAACACCACTGTCTCTCAAAACACACCGTTGCCAACAACAAATTAATAATTATTGCTTCGTCTTTAAGAATGGCGAAAGTACTCTGGGAGACGAGTAATGTATGTCAGTTTGCGTGGATACGCCATGTCTGAGCAATCCGTCCTCTCAAGTTTTCCAAACATTGTAAATGAAACTCCGCGAACTTGTGCAAACAAACTTCAGCAAAAAGACGAATGGAATCGAGGCGGAATATTAATCATGAAACTTCGAGGTGACGTGCCAAGATAATTTTGCACTGTTGCTTTTTTCTACGTGATTCAGATTCGCGATAGTCATGTTACTGCCTGATAACATCTAGGATATCTATTTCGTTCGACCTTCGCTTTTGAGAACATGATCTAAATCGTGTCAAAGTAGCTCACACGATTTTTTGACAAACATGCCTCCAAAAAACGAAACAAAACAAAACAAAACAACACAGGCACACTTCAATCGCGGTAGAATTTCAGGACGGTCTGATACAAGCAGTAGTGAGGAAGGTAAAAATTTGCTTTTTAGCGAAACAAGGATAATTTGAGGGAACGAAAAATCCACCTTCGCGTAACCGAGAGAGACCTATAATTTTGTTAACAGGTTCCAATCAAGTTAGTAAAATGGCCGAGCAAGTTTCGCGTTGTCTTTCTTCCCGTCAATCTTTAATAATTTCGTCGAGTTTTTCGAGCAGAGTTAAAATTGTTGTTATTTATCTTAGTTCCTTGACAATGTGATGGCTTTTATGAGCACAATTCGGAATATAGTCGGTTGGGAAGTATGTAAAGCCCCGACAAACCGAGAAAAACGAAGAGAAAACGAGTTGTTAGACCAAGAATTGAGTACATGTATCTCAAGCACAAGACTATAACCGTTGAGTTGCATAAAATTAGTTTCGACGAGCTTACCTTGATTTCTCCTGGCGGATGTTGTCAGTCAGCGTTCTTCAGTCCTTACCTCGATTTAATTTCAGTGAAATAACCTTATTTACTTATTCATTCACAAGAAATAGCAAATGTTCAGCGTCCTTTGTTTACACAAGCTACCTTTGGATCGGGTTGCCGACGTAATGATGCTTTCTGATTGGCTGTTACCAAGGTAACCAAAAGTACACTTACATTTCGTTGTTTTTCTTTTTATGCAAACTTTAATTTGAATGCGAATAGCAAGTAAATTGCGAATGCCGCAAGTTCCAAGAAAATTTCCTTCAGAACGAATAGTCCTCAGCGTTTGATTTGTATAAGTAAACTTTCTTTCCGAGTAATTAATACTTAATTACAAAGTATTGTGGACAAAAGGGCACATCTTCTTTCCTAATGTCTTGTAAATTGATCTCTAAGTGCCCTTCTGAACACGGTCTTTCTTTTTCTCAGTCTCTATCTCGTACATTTATAAGCTATGTAGCGCTTGCGTTAACTAAAACAAACCGAGAGATGAAAGCAACTTTTTGAAGAAGACTGTTGGTATTTCACCCGCTTGCCGCTTGTCTCTTTGGCGGTGAAAACATTGTTTGTCCGAGAATATACAAACCCGCTTGCCGCTTGCCTCTTTGTCGGTAAAAATATTATTGTTCCTCATAAGGAAACCAAGCCGCGACAGAAAATGTTCCATAATTTGCGTTTTCATCACAATAAGCGTAGAAGATGGAAGATAGACCAGCATACACGGCTTTCAGAATTAAACGCAAAGACGCTCTTGCGGAGCGGACAGCTTACCTCAAAGAAGCTCTTGCACCTGCCGAACTTTAGCGCAAATGACCCGCAAAAAGCCGGCTCGCGGACGCCGGATGCCGGCTTGCGGACGCAAAAAAACGTTCTTGGGCGTGTATTGTTTTCGCGCTGTACTGCACCTTTACGAAATCCGCAAAGAAGCATAAAGCCGCGTAAATAATACCTGTGTTTTTAGCTGTGTCTGACTTAAGCTTACTTAACATGCCGTCAAGTTTCATAACAGCACTATTTTGAACAGCCGAAGCTTTCGTTTTCTTCATTTATGATTCAAAATATGAAACGATTGGGCATTTGCTATGCCAACTCATATGAGGTTCCCTTACAATAGATATAAGGTAATCTCTTCAAGAATACAGACGTCTACGAATCATTATACAGACTTTATACATATACTTTGGTATTCATATCAGAATACTTTTCCGTCGTCCATTTTATGTTTTGAGTTTTTTTCATAGCAGAGGTGTTTTCTGCACTTTAAGCCGTCTTTTCGTTCAGCCGGGCTTTCGTTTCTTTTGTGCTCCTTTGGTCGTTCATTATTTGGCTGTTTATTCGGTTTTAGACTGAGTTTAACTAAGCAGACTTAAACGGCAACGGCAACGAGTACAATGGCTGTGTAAGCGTGTGTTATAATTCTTTGTTCATTTGTCTTTGTTTACAAAAGGACACAAAACAACACTCTGCATATTCGACAAAACGTGAACTATACGACGGCCTTCGACAATGTTTCCGCTGCTTAGCTTGTGTTTGGGCGTTTGTTTGCTTTGCACTCGTTTGTCTACTCATATCTCTGCCGTTCATTCAACTGCTATTGTTTGAGCAGGGGACAACCATCTTATTTAATTTCCTATAAAGTTTCGAAATGTATTAAAACATACCGAAAGCCGAAACTTCTTTGCTAGTAATCAAAATATCAAAGAAGACGTTCCCACAGCGTTGGAGGTTTCCTTTGCTTTGAAACGAAATGAAACGACATGAAACATAAACAGATCCTCCACGAAAACATCCAAGTAACGTGCGAGTAATATCCGTAGAAGAACTGAGTACAATGTCTAAAAATAACTTAAGAGGGATTACCTTAGTTAGAGGAACTATATAGGGGATTCGCTCTCTTACCTTGATAATCTCATGATATGAACATTACAAGAAGACTGATCGACGTAAATTGACTAAATTCTCGCGCCAAATGGTTCTTAAACAACCCTTGACTACGATAGAACCTCGACATCGTGCTGTAAGAATACTACTGAATTTCTGACTAAACTCTCTCGTAAGCGGACATCCTCGGGAATTGGAAAAAGTGTCCGTTAGTAGAGCTGTCCGCTGAAGGGAATTATTCCAATAAGAAGCTATAAGAGAAAAAAAAGGGGAAAAGGCTAAAGGGGAATTGAAAGCAGTGCCCATAAGTAGAGCTGTCCGCTTACTAGCCTGCAGTGCAGGCGTTTTCCGTGTGTTCACGAATTATAGCGATATTTGTTTTATAATCACTCTGCAGTGAAACGCAAAACAAAATAATTTCTAACTTAGTACAAGTAAGAAAGACCAGTCGTATAGGAGGGGGCATCTCGTTTATTGATTAG
>OMLO01000701.1_pt1 | contig 23300 bp, 16 predicted proteins | sample 1674811 | NCBI WGS metagenome assembly OMLO01 (sample SAMN06265003, study PRJEB25207) | coral metagenome | isolation source: Coral host | place: Mexico:La Bocana,Puerto Morelos, Mexico | collected 2008-11-13 | reverse complement strand
AAACATCATGAAGGATGGACAAACTGGAGATCAAACGTATCATGGAACTGGAACTCTGTTGACAATGGTCCTCACAGGGATCTTGTGGGTAAGGACAGTTATGTGCAACTTTACAACTGCTCTTTCTGGCAATGTGCTTGATTAAAATTCACACTGCTAATAAACTCAATGGTTGCAATTAGCAGTATACCACAGATACATGTGCAAAAATCTTGCATTCCTTGTGCTCTCCCAATACAATGCATCTTGTTAATTATGCTGCAGTATAAAAGGTAAAATTGGCACCAATCAATTATCAAAGGAATATTCATGGAGCCAGAATTGACTTATGTCATCACTTACCTAGTGCTTAACTCCGGTTTCCGATGCATAAAGTGACCAAGAGTAACTGCTACCTTACCCCTTAATTGGATAGTAGTGCATTGCAAGATCCCCCACCCCATAGAGGGTAAATCGGTAAAGAATGGTAGTAATAACCCAAGAAGGTATAACTACTAGAAAATAAAGGAAACTGTTCTTTTGCCACCTTGGTTGTCTGACACCCCAGCCAAATGTGGATTTTTTTGTTGTAACCAGGCTGTTCAATCTGTAATTTTCAGGGGAGCTAGCAACTGCCATTAGAAGTAAAACCAACATCACTTTTGGATTGTATCATTCCCTCTTTGAATGGTTCAATCCACTCTATTTAAAGGATAAGGCCAATAACTTTGAGACACAGGATTATGTCAAGGTATGCCAAAAGTCTAGATATTGAACCTTGTTACACTGAAATACACAAACAATAAGGCAGATACAAAAGTCGGACCGGATCAACTCGGACCACCAGTCCGGGTTGGATCAACTCGGATCGACTCGGATCGTCTCGGATCATGAAAAAAACCATAAATTAAATTAAATGAAATTGAAACTTTTACCCATTTGAAGGTTAAAATTCCGGTCAAAAGTGGGCCAAATTAAGAAAGACTCGCGACGTTTCTCCGTGTTCTGCCATGTAGTCAAGCCACCATTTTGTATTCTAAGTGCCAGTTCCTCTCGGACTTGTGTCGTGTTCATTAGTGTTCATCCATCCCTGATCCCACTGCATCGATCTCGATGATCATGGACCCAGTTGGCCATCTTTCTCACTGAATTTGCATCCGTCCACTTAGAATACAAAATGGCGTCTTGACTACACGGCACAACATGGAGAAACTTCGCAAGTCTTTCTTAATTTGGTCCACTTTTCACCGGAATTTTAGCCTTCAAATGGGTAAAAGTTTCAATTTCATTTAATTTTATGTTTTTTTCATGATCTGAGACAATCCGAGGCGATCCGAGTTGATCCGACCCGGACTGGCGGTCCGAGTTGATTCGGTCCGACTTTTGTACTTGCCTCAAACAATAGCCTCCGTTTGGTGTAGAAATATGCTCAGATATTTGTTTTCAAACATCATCTGTTGTAAAAAGGGCAGAGTTTTCTAAGACTGAACTGACTCATGGATGAAACAATACAAGGCAGTAATAAAAATAAAAATAATAAATACTAATCATACCAATCAGGATAGACTGATCACTGTGTTGCTGGTCAGGAGTATTCTCTGGTTTAAATGTTGTACAATTTCTTTTTCATGAAGTAAAGAGAATTTAATGTAAGTTGTCATAAATACATGTAGGTATCCACCTATAACCTTGTTGAGAATGTGAGCCTTAAGATCATATCGAGTTGTGTTATTGAGTGTCAAGATTTACCCCACCTGTTCAAATAAAAGAGAATTATAGCAACTTAAAATAACTTAAAATACGAAAATATTAACTAAAAGTAATGCAAAAAAACTTTTGTTAAAAATCATTTAAGAATGTTTTAGACAGTTTAAAAATACACTATGTTTTGATGTTCCTGGATATCATTATCAAGTAAAAAACCAGATAGTGTATGAATATTCTACTGTATATTAAATACAAGAAAAATAATTACAGTTCATTAAAAAGAAAAGAAAGTAACATAAAAATATGCTGCAAGCTTAACAAAGAGTTTGGTACTGATGGAGTCACTTTGGCTAGGCCTCAGTTCTTTGATGAATGGTATTTTGAAAACTAAACAGTAATAAAAATTTCCCATGGCACTTCTTGAGAACAGCAAATTGGCCCTCATTAAGAAGATTGTTGTCCCCATGCACTTCTAAAGGTGGTTACTGATAACCAAATACTTGTGTTCAGCAATGCATTGATGAAGGTGTCAGGCTGTTCATAGCCAACGTAATCTGCATCATACAGATCACAAGCCAATTTATAAACAACATAATGCTGACTTACAATGCTCCACTTAATTTCTTTCAGCTTAAGATCTCTGACCTTTGAAGGGAAGAACCATTCTGATTGTGAACTGCCTTCATCAGTTTTCTTTTCTGGCTTAGTTGCAATATTTTGAAAAAACATATTAATGGTGGAATTTATGAGGCCAACAAGACAATCCACTTGGGAGAATATAGAGCGTATAATTTGGCGCATTCTTCATTAAAGGCTTCTGTCATAGATGTCAGGGATATAAGCGCACTGTAATGTGGCCTTCAATACTGTAAACCAGTTTGGCTTTGAAAATGCAAGAGTAGACCAGTGTTAGTTGGCATTTGTCAAGTTCTGTTCCATTCTTCATTATCTCATTTCCAGTACATGCAAGGGATCATATTATCAGCAGGAAGTTCCATTGTAAACTTCATGCTCAGATATAGACCATTCAATGTACTCAGAAAGTCAGCAGCATCGGTGTTAGGTATTCTAGCTGGAGTATCATCAACATGCCTCTTATTTAGAGAGGGTACCATACCACTGTGTGCAAGTTTTTCTGCAAGGCGGTGCTTAAACACCTTACCTATTAGCGGGCCAAGAGGAGAGCCCATCACTGCACCGTCAGCCTGCTCATACATAAATGACCATCGAACTGGAAAAGCTTATTGGTGGTGGCAATCATTGTTTTTCTTGTTTTTATAGAATATTCATACTGTTTTTTTTATTTGGTTAAATGCAATTTAACTAAGTTACCACCACAAGCTTAGTGGTCAAGCGGTTTATAAGCTTGGCAGTCAAGCGGTTCATAAGATTGGCAGTCAAGTGGTTCATAAATTTAGCGGTCAAGTAGTTCATAAGCTTGGCGGTCACTGGGTTCACAAGCTTAGTGGTGAGGCAGTCCACAATCTTAGCGGTCAACCGGTTCATAAGCTTAGTGGTCAAGTGGTTCTCAAGTTAAGTGGGAATCCTGTGGTCAATCCCGTAAATGCAGGCTCACATGGTACATGGTAGCTTTGTACATCGCTATGCATGGAGAGTTCTTTGTCAAGCTTGCAGTGGTCTGTGGAGCGGTTCTTTTAGCATCTTGCTCCCCTCCCATACCTTATTTTTTCTCCCTTCCACTGTTTCATCAGTGTGACGGGTGCCTGCAATGGGGCTTATGGCTGGGTTGCAGCACATGTATTTGCCAGCTATGGGAGCAGTTTTCTATCTAGGGGCTGGCTGGCCACAGTGGAAGCCCGTGGGTATCCCAGGCACCCACCTTCCACTTAACCAAGGCAGTTGGTTGTAAACTTGATAATGACATCCAAGAACGTCAAAATGCCATTTTTAATTTTTTGCAATTTTTTGTGGCTTAATGTTCCAGTGTCATCTATCATTCACCTAAAGCATAAATATAATATTTATCTATTATTTATAATATTAATTATAGTTAAAGAGTTAAAATATTTCATGTCAGGATGTTCTCATGCCAGAGCTGTATGACCTGATCAACACATATAAGCCTGATTACCTGTGGTCAGATGGTGCTAGCGGACCTGACACATACTGGGAAAGCACGGAATTTCTTGCATGGCTTTATAATGAAAGGTGAGTATGACACATGGTGATAGGTCAACATCACTTAGTTTGTACTGTGTTTGTATTTCATATCAGGAAATTCTCATGCCAGAGCTGTATGATCTGATCAACACATATAAAACTGATTACTTGTGGTTAGATGGTTCATATGGGCCTGCAACATACTGGAAAAATTAGGAATTTCTTGCATGGTTTATAATGACGGGTGTATGCAAGACTTGGTGACGGGTCAGCATAACTTTCATATATTACAGTGCAACCTCATCAATCCAGTCACCAACTCACTCACTCACTCACCCACTCAATCCTCTTCAATGGTTCCTGATGGAACATGGGTTGTCCACTAGTGCTCACCACCTGACTCTTTTTTGAGCAGTTCATTTTGCTTCCTGCCTCGTGAGCTTCCTCCCCTCCGACTCAGCCATTCTTGTGCTCCTCCAGGTGTGTCAGGTTCTGCCTTTCTTGTGCTTCCCCTGTGGGTCCCTCTCTATGGCTCTCTTGGATATGTCTCCATCTGGTCTCCCGAGGGTGTGGCCATTCCAACCCCAAGCTCTTTGTGTTATCTCCAATCCAGTGGCCAAACAGCTGCAAAAAATCTAGCTGTATTACATGCAACAGGGTGGCTGTATTAAAGGAAAAGTCATGAGCCAGTTGGCACATCAGGCCAGAGCTGAAGCCAGACTGGTCATTCCAGAGTCAAGCACACTAACCAGGAGGCCAGTGTGCCTCCACGGGGGCTCCTTAAATAGGAAAATGATTTACTCAGCTTTTGTTGGGGCTAGAACAAGGTGGCTGTAATAGCAAGGTAGCTGTATTAAAAGGGTGGCTGTAAGGCAGGATTGCACTGTATGTATCAAGAAACTTTGATTTGGTATTTAATTGTAGACTAGATGGTAATATTATGTACTTGATGTCTGCATATATTGTATTGTTTCACTGAATATAACAGTGATGTTGTGATTCCTCTTTCTCTGAATGGGATATTTTTCTGTCTTCTGTTAAGTCCTGTTAAAGAAACCATTGTGACGAACGATCGTTGGTGTAACAATGGATGTTTTTGCCATCACGGTGGAGTGTTTACTTGCCAAGATCGTTACAATCCAGGTGAGTCTGAGTGATGTGAGTTTCGGACATGCATCCCTGCCACAAGAGATAAAGTTCTGTCCAAAATGTAAAGGACTACCGGTACTATCTTAAAAATTTGTAGGACCACTCTGGGTTTGACTCAGGCTTTATTAATTCAACCCTTAAAACATAACACTAATTAAAAATGCAATGACTGCATTTTTTTTAATCTTTAAGTGCAGCATGAAAATTAGTACTTTTTTGGCTAAAAATAGTAGTAATAGACATTTTGTCCTGGACAACCTTAGTGAGATCTGAAATTACCTGATTTTACACGCCTATGAGACAACGAGCATCCTAGACCTTGTCATAGGAGAGGCCCTTTTTGTTTGCTGTTTTAAACTTATCCATCACAAGGGTGTATATTATTATGTATATTTGCATGTAGTATACTCTGAGGATATGCAGTTACTTGAAACACACACAAGTGAGAATTCCTAGTTAAGCTTGAGGCTATTAAAGCTGTTACCAATGAATCAATGTGAAAAAACAGTCACTGTGGTTCAATGTTTTTCTTTGAGTTCATTCTGTCTGTGCTTTCACTAACTAAAAGACACATTTCTTATGAACATGTATCACCACATTTGTTATACATTTGGCCAATATTTCAATAAATGGAATTAGTAATAACAATCACAAATTGCATTGCAACCAAATGCTTCATAGTCATTGTTGTAATTGTGGGAATGGCATCTTTAATTTGAGCCCATAGACTTCGCCAAGTTACTTAATTACCGTTTTATTACGATAATCCAACTTGTGCAGTAACATAGTTAATATTATTGCAACATGAGAGAGACCTTATATGCTACAACTTTTTGTCTTAACAAAGGCAAACTTCAGAATCACAAATGGGAGAATGCACTAACAGTAGATGAAGGTTCCTGGGGCTACAGACGTAATGTAGACATAAACTCATATTTGAACATCAGTCAACTGATCTATCAACTGGCTTCTACTGTAAGGTAAGAATTGTTTCTCAATTATCAAGTCTGTGCCAGATGAGAATAAGAATTGACAAGATGTTCCATAAAAAACATGGATGGGTATTGGTTGTGTCTCACTCTGTAGACAATTTAAAGGACAGCTGTGAATCAAAAGCCTATATTTTTAGGTATATACACAGTAGGCAAAAGAAGATAGAATCCATGGGGAAGAATGCAAAACAAGTAAGGGTACAAGGGTGACTGTGAGTGTGATGTGTGAGTGGCAGTGCTGCTAGCTGCCAGTAGTGCCATACAAAATTTGGAATGCTACTTTGGCAGGATGCATTAATGAAACCTCCACCCTGTTTTGAATATGATGCTTCCAGGTTTAAAGCTATATCTGGTAAGATGTGATGAATGGTTTAGCATATTGCAGCTAAAACCAGATCGACCTAGCTATGATCTCTCAAAAAATTGTCATATTGTTTGTTCAAATGGCTCTACTCTACTTTAAAGTCCTCCTAATACCACAGTCCTTCAAAAACAAGTGTGAAGCATAAAACCAATAAAAAGGTTGCAAGATCAAAATTCAAAATAGAGTGGCAAATGTCACAAACCTTAGGAGTCGCACTGTGGGAAACAAACATTACAACTGAGATTGCGTGTGCTGCATATGTTACTTATAAAGGTATCTGGCAGATGTACGTCATAACTTTGTTCACTGATCAATAGAATTACTCCATCACCAGAGTGCCGGGCATTCAAAATGTTGTATGAAAGATATCAGTCTCTCCTCTCACTCATCTTCCAAAGCCTGCACTACTATCAGCTGCATCGCTGTTCGCACATAATGCTTGCAGTCATGCTCGCACACTTACTGGTTTTGCATTCTTCCCCACAGTTTCTCAAAGTAAAGTCAGTGAATGCTCACAGTCTAAAAGTAGGAACATTTTCACTTTGGATGGAACTTTGAAAGCAATCATGGATTCCTGGATCTACAATAGACCACAATGAAATGTGAATAGCCAGTAGCTCTCCAGCTGGGATTTGTAAACCATTATGCTCAATGTTGAAACTTAAAAGGCTTAAGGCTTAAAAGTGTTGCTTTTTTGTTAGCTGTGGTGGTAACATGTTGTTGAATGTTGGTCCAACGGCAGATGGCCGCATCATACCTGCATTTGAGGAGCGTCTGCTGCAAATGGGAGAGTGGCTGTCTGTGAATGGTGAAGCTATTTACAGCACCAAACCTTGGAGAGCTCAGAATGACACCATTAACAAAGATGTCTGGTAGGTTGAATGGAGTAAAATGTTTCTTAACCCTAAGTAGTTTTTTCACCTGGGTCCAGCTGTTGGTGTAAATAAAATTGAAATTCTGTGTAGTGTTTTTCCGTCTGTTTTGTTTGAGCCAAAATCTTCTCCTAAGTCATGTTCCATATTGTCTGGTACATCACTGACATTAATGTGACTAAAATAGCTGTTAAATGATTCTGCTATCACTTGATACTTGGTCCAATATGTCAACTGACACTCAGTTATCATGTCAGCTAGTAGTAGCAACAGATACTTGCCAACAGATGCCTCAAGTACACATGATCCCAAAGATCTATGCTGATGTTTATTCATGATACTCTTCTAATGCTAATTTTTCTGTTCTCTGTAGTTTTTCCACTTAATCAATCATTATCCCTCTCTGTATAACTTTTTTCCTTAGTTTTAAAGAAGCCAATCACCATAACTCTGCTTCTCTTGCATTGCTTAGGTACACATCCAAAGCTGATGATGTGTATGCCATTGTCCTTGAGTGGCCTGCTACCACTAACCTCACTCTGGGAGCTCCTGTGGCAACAGAACACACTACTGTTACCATGTTGGGTTATGAAGGAGAGTTTGACTGGAAACCAGCTGGTGACAAAGGTGGCATAATTGTCATTTTTCCTGCCATCCCTGTCAACAAGCTTCCTTCCAAATGGGCCTGGGTTTTGAAGCTGGAGAATATTGAATGAACTGATGTCAAGTGCTGTAGGATTGTAGCCTAGGGACTTCCATGTTTAAAAGAATTGGGATGCTTGTCAGAAATGTTCATTGTAGCTTCAGCTTGGTACCTATTTGAATCAGACTGAATAATAAGAGCTAAGTAAGTCAAATGTCATGAAATGTTTTCTATGAAGTAATAGCAAAAACTTCATGTCAGCCACCAATCTCAACATGATTTGATAAAGTGTAACTTTCAAGGTACATTGATATATCAGCTTTTTGCCCAGAACACCTTTAAAATTCCATAATTTACACCTGTGAGACATTTACAGAAACAATGAGCATCCCCACCCCTTAAAGATGGAAGTTCTTGCCCCTCCAGGAATCTAAGATTTCTCCTGCAAGTTAGTTTAATAGTGACTATCTTTAAACTAAATCAAGTTTTTCATACTGACCAATCCCAGTAAACACTGCAGCAATTTTTTTTTACCCCTCAGATACCAATTGTAAAACAACATTATCTACTGTCATGCTTTTTTGGTTCAATACCTCCCGCTATGAGGCTGAACACCCTAAGAGCTACCAAAACTGCTTTTTAAGCCCTAAAAGGTCCGACAAGCACCCCCCCCCCACCCCTCTCTTTTTTATTCATGTTATTTGACAAGTTTTACAGCAGGAAATGGCAAGCGCTCTTGACACTAACAGCAAAAATACGAAAAGTCGTTTTCTTTCACTGTCTTGCTATATTTTTTATTAAGAGCAAGTATTCTGTAATGAGGTCATTTTGAATTAAGTAGACAGTTGTCTGGACTTGATTACAAAACCTCTTCTATACTAACGTCATCCGTGCACTCACTGACCTGGAGTGTGTTTAAATATATATGCTCTGCTTTAGTTACAATTTTTTTATTTGCTTTAGTTAACAGTATTTTTTGTAATTGAATTTATAACTGTAAACTAGCCTACTGGATAGACTGCAATTTTATAATATATTTCTTGTAAGACCAATTCTCCTTGTGAAGAATAATCTGTAACTAAGATCATGGTGAAAAATCAATAAAGGTAATCAGTAACGAATAGTGTTGAAGCACTTTTTTGTAAGACAAAGCGAGATAGTTTTCCCCTTCGGTTGTTACTCTTGAAAGACTAATCAGGCGTGTGTCCCATCGTTAACTATACACTTCTTTTTAAAGAAAGGCTGCACGTACAACTTAAGCATGGCTTAAGCATGGCTTAAACTGGCGTTACGTTATGGTTATACCAGCAAATATACACCCATAACTGATGTACTTAGAATTCAAGATAAGTTACTATGGGTTAGGATAACTAAAATAATAATGATTGACTTTATTTAAGTGTCAATCTATCTAGCCCTCTCGCGCCAAGCTAGAATTGGAATTTGGAAACGTGGATTTTTGAGGAGAGGGGAAAACCGGGGTACCCGAAGAAAAACCTCTCAGAGCAGAGAAGAGAACCAACAACAAAAACCCAACCTACATATGACGCTGAGTCCGGGAAACGAACCCGGTTCACATTGGTGGGAAGCGAGCGCTTTTACCGCTGCGCCAACTACTGATAGTACTCATACCCTTCATGAACTGCTTCCAAACCAGCGATAATGGAACCTTAGGTAAAGGGGACACCCTACATCCTATCACGTGTCAGAACCGAACGTCTTAAGGCTGACAGATACCTCTTCAATGTTATCCAATTGTTATTCATACATTTGTAAATAGTTTGTAATTAGTTTTTTATAGTTGTTAATTATATGAAATTGAAAGTCACGACGTATGACTCTGGGCATGTTTCTTATAATATACTCAAAAAAAAATATCTCGTTTCTGATTGGCCAATGACGCAGGCCTGAATACTTTATAGAGTGCGATACGGGATTTCTGTATTGCATCCTTTCTGACCTTTTACTGATTTGAATAAAACTGGTGTTTGTTTGTAAAACTTAAAGCAATTTTACGCTTGTTTTTTTTCGTCGCAGTTGTCAAAACTGCGGCTCAAGTAAAACATGTGAGCAGTTTGGAAGCCATTACAGAGTTGCGTGTCCATAGAAGCGTGACGGACACTATTTCTACTTTTCTTTTCATAATTTTGTTGAGAATATTAATAATGGTAACTGAACTGAGTGGAGTGCAATTTTGTCTGAAATCATACGTGTGAATTCAAAATAGAACGAGCGCGCAACGCGAGTTGGATTTGAAATCACAAGTATGATTTCAGACCAAAATTGCACGACCCGAAGTTCAATTGCCACTTTGTAACATTCATTTTGAAATCACACGATTTAATTGAATAAATACAAGAACTACAAGATTTTGGTCAGTACCATTATAGATTGAACCAGTAGCCGATTCCTCTTGCCTCTCTGTCGGGGATAGACACTCAAGAACATGGTGCTTACGCTTACATCGCGCCGGATTAAGCGTATCCTTATGACTTTGTTGTAAGTGTAATGTTGTAATATTGTTTTTAAAAGCATCACCATAACAATCAAACATTCTTCAGCCCGCTCGAAGTATAAGCAAACGTTTACGTAACAGAACCGTCATATAACAAAACTAGTACCAGTAAAGAGGCGAAAACTTAAAATCTACCTAGATTTAACTAATAAATCCCCTCATGAAATAACAAAAAGAGCTAGTCAAAAGAGCTAATTGGTCCTCTTCATAGCTTCATGCGGCTTCAAGGCTCTCAAAAGGTATTGTTTGTTGTATGCTGAGTCAGTTTTAATTTTCGGAAGCCTTTGATTAATTTTCGGGAGCCAATTCGGAGCAACAAGCGAACGTGCATCATGTAACACTTCCACATTTTAGAGTCTCCCATAACGATTCCAATAAATAGGAGGTGAATCAAACAGCATTTCCCTCCGAATTGAAGAATAACATTAGGTCCGCAATGCGTGCTTGTGTGAAACCTACCTTAATTTAAATGCTACAGGTGTCACAAGTAAAATGCTGCCTTATTGTGAATGTACATCACAAGATCCTAAATTAATGAAACTTATTAAAAAATTCTTATAATCGAGATGTTTTATCAACGTTTATGAAATTATATTTCCAAACCTACTTGTAACATAAAGCAAGAATAAGTTTCTTTACAACTGCGTCCATCTCGTCGCGAGGGTTGATGGGAAGGAGAAAAGAGGGTTCCATCCTGATCCGCGCGTAGTCTGTGTAGCTGGCGGGACTCGCGAGCAAGCTACATTTGGCGGCGGAGCCACCATATTTTTTTCACGTTCGCCACCTGTTGTTCTTCGCCACCAAAAGAGAAGTACTCGAGCGCGAAATCCCGCCAGCTACGCAGGCTAATCCCCGCGTCAATACTACTATTGACTTGGAACTAGTCAGCTTCTGCACAATATTTTTGAAGCTCAGCAAAAGCGCAAACATTTTAAAAAGATGAACTGGATAATGGCTGTAATTTTTACTCACAACTTACATAAAAATAAAACAAATTCGTACATCAAATTAATTTATGCTCAACAAGGTTAAATTTATATCAAAAATGTTTATACAGGAACCAGAATAATTAATTCAACTTGACAAAAGACTAAGGGACCTCGCTATGCAATTTGCGCGTGCAAAACTTAAGTGTGATATTTTTTTTGATCGCGTAATTCATTTGCATTCATTTGTTCGACTCCTCGTGGTCGAACCGTTAAACGTTTTTAACGGAACAAAATTTGTTTAGAAATGTTGTTGAACGCCGGAAATCGTCAAATCAGAAGTAACTGCAATGCCATTTGCTCGTGAAGAAGTCCTGGCATTGACTCTGTTCAGCTATGCTGGAAAATTCCAGGTATGTAAGAGATACTCAGTGTTTGCTTTGAGATAGACTAAGCTGCGAAGGTGAAGGAAACGTTAAGCCAGCATACTATATATACTTCAGTCTTGCTGGCAAGGTATTCAGGAAAATACATTGGGTTGGTACTTTCCCTTAGTTCCCTCGGCTAAACAAAACAACAAAAAGGTATGGTAAGTTCATAGGTTTTATTGAGAACGTAAAACTCCTTGTACAGAAGTTATTTCTGTAAAGCATCGCGAGTGACGGCAGTACTTAGTCTCGAGCGGTTTTCTCTTGTTTCGATGATGACCGTGCAAAGCCTGCAAATACAATTAGTTGACGTTACCGCCCAACATTAAACCTAGGCTGCAGGACTAGTTTCATATATAGATTTTATTTACTTATTCCGGCACTGTTGTTCTTCATTTTCAGAGGAAGGACGTTGCCATCCCTACACGTCGGACCGCACGACGAGAATAGAGTGAAGGTAAGTCGTATCATCTTAGTTTCCTGGCATGTTTAGGAAGGAAGTTAACCGGACCTCTGACCTTGCAATAAGTAATGAAGATACCGGTACTCGCCTTGGCTTTCGCGATTCTTAAAATGTAACAAATAAAAGAGAGTAAAAGAGAGAAGATTATCTCACAGAAAAATAGGGCCGCAACGCGTACCTGTGGGTTCTGTTACTATATCACTGCTATCTTTATTCTGTAGTCCTTATTGAAGATGGCGGATTTAGTGAGGAAGATGAACAAACACGCGTCAAATATATTTTAAATTCGGAAAAAATAGAATTGTTAGTCTTTTTTACTCGTACACACTACTAGCACTGTACGCAGTAATGGCAGATATAATAGATTTGTGAGTAGCGCGATACGGAGGTGTTGACAGCTCCGTGTCTAGAATGAAATGACTGACTGCTCCCCAGTCCAAGGCTCTTTATATAGCGCGGCTCCTTGTTTAGGTGTTAAAAATATTAAAGAATGCAGTTTTCTATTGTTGAGTGTTGACGCTTATCTTGAGTCTGAACCAATCAGTAATAGTTTTGCTACTCCCTTTCATCTTATAAAAAGGAAAAAAAAAAAGAAAGAAAGAAAGGAAAAAGATGGTTAAGCCACGTATTAGACCATTTTGCTCTTTTTCCTCCTTAATTTTCGTCTTAGATTTGCACGACTGAAAACTTTCTAGCTCAAAGCTCGTGAATGACCACTATAAACATATATCTCTATTTATTCAAATAAGGAAAACTTTTCTTTAAAGATTAGTCTGGCCTAAAGCCCCGTCCAAAGTTTCGGGATTTTCTTAACAGCAAATCATTTTCAAGGAATTCGTTCAATTATTTACGTCCATGGAAAATTCCAACTGATTTGATATTGACAAGAACTCGGGGGGGAAAACGACTGGCGTTGGAAATTACGTGATGCTGAAACATTTTAAATTCCCAGCGCAGAGTACGTTAGCCTGCTTTTCCCACGTCCATATTCAATTATAGGAGTGATCAGGCTCTAATTTCTCCTTGCAATTCTTGGGCCCCTTCTTGGCGGTTTTACATCAACTGTGTCTTCTACACTAACCAGGAAATATTATCTGATCTATCACCAATTCTCACCAAGGTTCCTACATCGATGAAAATGATTGCAAATTTAGCTCAGATACATCACGAGCAAAACGATTTTTTGCAGGCAAATTTACAATCCAGAACTTGCCGTCCAACCATTTGGATGAGGTTGTGAACGTGAAACAAATACAGTGTGCACCAAACACATGCAAATGCTAATCAGCTGAGGTTTCCACAACACCTCGTACTTGTATAGATTACTCTACTTCTCGTCATGCATTTTGCCATTAACCTCTAAATAAGGTTCAACTAAAAACTGCTCCAGGATCTTGAAGGAAACATAGGAAATGCCCGGCGAAAGTATCAGTGCTTTTCAAGTGTTTATTGACGCTTGTAGCATTCACAATAATTTCCTTATATTAACATGTAGATTTGTGTTCTCTTTCAGTGTTATTAATCCTGCCCTGTGGATCACAAGCCAACAAAGTGATGACAAGTAACTGTACAAGATAATAGAACATAATTCTTGAGGTAACAATTCCAACGAAAGTTAGCCGGATGAAATCAAAAAATAGGTTAAATCGCCGCGTGGACCAAGGAAAAGCTGGTCACAATTTAGGCTACTCGCCGACATCTCAACGTGGAATTAACCATAACTGTACAAAGAGTAAATTTTTGGATGGCTTTTGCAAAGAGGACATTCTAATTTTTAAGTCAGTGTGAATTGTGTAAACCCACGAATCAAAATTTGCTGGTCAAAATCTAGTTGCCAAACAAAAAGTTGTAGCATCAATTGTCTGGTAATTCACAACTTTAGAGAGGTTTTTTCATTTAAGAACAAGCAGTGATAACCGATGCTTTTCTATCTAAGTCAGAAGGTGAGCGAGGTACACGAAGTAACGAACGAGTCGTTCTCTTGACAACTTCAATTCATGTAACTAAGTAAACATGCAAAGGCTAAGTCTGAAGTAGCCTGTGTTACAACCGCCCTCCCCGAAAGGAAATAATCAAAGAGAGCCGAGCGCTCCCCAATTTTTCTTTCGGAGAGGGCGGCTGTAACACAGGCTACTTTAGACTTGGCTTTTGCATGCTTACTTAGTCACACGAATTGAAGTTGTCAAGAGAAAGACTCGTTCGTTACTTCATGTATCTTTCCTCTCCGCAACACGAATTCTTGTTGAAGTAACTTGAATCGTCGCTATTTTAGACGGGTTGAATTTACTAGTTTCGTTGACTTTCGAAAATTTTCTGTACAGGACTTTGAATGTCCTGAGTACACTTTTGATCGAGCAGTTTTTTTTATTTATAGTTATTATAAGTTAAAAATACTCGACAAGCAAAAGTTTAGTTTTCTACTTTATTCACAATTTGTAATATTTTCTAAGCCGTTAATGTGTAGTATTTAATAATTATTAGCAATCAATAGTGTGAATTTAGTTTAAAGCTTATTGAGTGCTTAATGGAACAAATAAAGAAATGAAATCTTCAATGAACAACTATTCTTGTCTCTTTTATTTCTTTTGACTTACAAATGAGTAAAAAAAAATTGCGCTTTTAAAAGGGGCCTGGTAACTAGTCGGAATGTAGGCTATCTCTTTTACTATTTTTTGACTATGTAGGGTTGCCAAAAAGAAAAAAAAATCTGCGCTTTTGAACAGAGTCTCGCCAGAAAACAAAGATATACTTTGACTTTTGATGAGACAAATCCTGCTACATGGTGCAAGATTTTTCCCGCCAAAAGACTTAGTATATTTTTGATTAAACCCAAACTCCATTCAAAGGCACAGACTTTTTTTTCTAGGAACAATTTTCCCGCCAAAAGACTTAGTTTTTTTTTTCGAGTTTTTTTTTTGGTTGAACAACAAGCTAAAGACTTAGTTTTTACTGGAATTCCGAAACACAGAATCAGACAATTATTTTACTCGTGAATTACTTCCAAGCCTGAAGATTTATTTAATCTCGGACGTTTTCATTGGCCCCTTTTAAAAGCGCAAAACAACTCTTCAATTTCAAAGACTTCAAGGGCAATCAAAAGACCATCGCAAACCAGACATCCCGACTTATTTTACATAAAATCCGCAATGAGAAGTACATCCAGCAACTTCGCAGTAACTTATTATCAATATCTACTTTTCTTCGCTCTTGGCTTTCTTTAATTCCGTTAAACCTGAAAGAAAGAGAAATAATCGTAAATATCTTGAGAGTTGTTCATGTGGTTACTCAGCTAGTTCCAGTATTGAACGCTTTCTGTGTGTCTTATTGACCCTGCAACAGCACATGCTTAACTCTGGAACATTAATCAATAACGAAATTTTCTTTACAATGAAATTTCCTTACACGATCGTCTCCTTTTCCTCCTCTCGTGCATTTTCTATTTTAAAGGGAAAAGAGCGTTGTTTGTCCTTTGAAGAACCCCGTTCCGTAATCATAAAGAATTTGGTACATGAAGACAATTTCCTCGAGTTAGCGTTTTTTTCTCACTCGTCCCTCGTACCGGGTTGTTCAAAAGCCAGTTAACACTCACCCAGAACTAAAACTTCAACGAAACAACAATTCTCCTATGAAAATGTTTCCCACTGCTTATGTTTTGTGTAGTTTGAGATTGTTAAATTAATTATTAAATCTCGTTTATCCTAGGTTAGCTTAATCGGGGCTTTGAGCAACCCGGCCCTGCTGTTAACTGGTAACAGGGACAAACGGGGCTGTTGATCACTTTCTGGATTGCATCAGACTCGTATCATCGGCGAAACCTTTCATCGTGTAAACAAACCCTTATTTCCAAGGAAAGTACATTTGTGATAAAATACAAACCGGTACTCACCTATTCCCGGAGTTGCTCCACCATCGCGGAAATCTTATAGAAGCTGTTGGATAAGAGCATAATAAATCAATGCCTTCTAATTGAAGAAAAGGCAGGGTGCCTGCTCAATTACCACGGCACCAGCTTTATCTTTAAACATCATTCGTTTTGTGCAATACAATATATTTCTTTCTATATGACCGTGACAACGTACGAAAGCCGTTACCCAGATTAAGACATCGTCTAAACGAAGATTCTCTTCAAATTCTCATGACTGTTTTGACATGGCACTGATATTGTAATAACGCAAGTTTCTCGACAGCCGCTGTTTGGTAAGAAAATAATCATGATACATCACGGTTTATAAACAAAGTATGTCGCAGAAAGCGCATCTTGACACATTCATCCTCGATCGTTTGTAATCCATCTCAATCCTTTCCAATGTCTACCATTCTTATTTGCGATTTGGTTAATCATTAATTAACTGTTTGATGTTTTAAAACCTCAGCTAACTGCAAGTTTTGGATTTTGCTCCATTTCAAGGAAAAAGCTGACTTACAATATCCGTACGCGGAAAAATCTTCTAAAATAGTGCGTTCTATACATTATACATGTAGGTCTTGAATGAGGCAGAAAACGGAAAAAGAAATATCATGATGTACAGTTAGAGACAAGAGAGAAGCAGTTTGGGCTTACAGAAAAAGACGACGTTATCTCTACTTTAGGAGTGGAGAACATTTCCTTTATGCGTTTTGTCACTGCTGGTTGATGAGGTTAATGAGGCGGATGAAGATAAACAGACTAAAGAGGACCTTACTCGAGTGATAAACAAATGCGGAAGAAACCCTCACCTATTGCTGCGATTCTTGCGAGTTGTTCTATCGTTGTTGTAAACATCGAGCACAAGCTCCTGGGAAAAAGCAAAGTAAACAAAGACAGGGATTAAAAAGTGCATATCAAAAGATGACTGGAAAATTATGAAGACATGATTGCTCATCGCAGTTATATAAACAACATAATCAGCTGTGAAATTAAATCCAGTTCAAGTCTGAATTCATAACTTGTGTCTACAGTTACTGCGATGATCAATCAAGTCTTTCGTATAACAAAGATATCAGTGACGTCACCTATTGTTATTAATATGCCAACCAGAGAATTATTGGCTGGTAAAAATATATATATTTTTTTAAGTAGATTTGCTCTAACCTTTTGCTGTGGTGTGGAGACGCGATTTCCAATCATGAGTGGCTCCACAGTGAGTTGATCTATCGTGAAACCGTTCATAAACTGTCAAACCAATAAACACAAAATCCACCAATTGTGGCTCATTATTATAGAGGAAGGAGAGAGTCGGGGTGTGGTTTGGTTTGTTACAAATTTGGGGTATAACTACAGCAGGACAACATCCCAAGAGAGATGATTCTTTTTATCCCTTCCTCGATCCACTTGACAAAGATAATTCGATCATTGGGAATTTAAACCATAAAACCTTTTGTAAAGTATATAGAAATGAAATGAAGCAAACTCGTGCCCGAGATAAGATAAATTGTTCTAGGTTGTTCTTTGACGAAACCATGACACAACCCAACTATCATCTAGTAAGATTAAGTAGTTACAGACCCATTGATAACAATTAATATGCACAGAGCAATGTTTATGTTGTAGGTAAAATTAAATTCCTTTGTTAATTAGGGTTAGAAGACAAAGGAAATTGAGAATCAAACTAGGTTAAAATAATTTTTATCTGAACTAAATCTTTACCTACAACATTTATATAGAATTTCCACAAGCAATGTCTTTGCGTGTAATCATGTACATTACTACACTCAAACAGTGTAACTAGGCTCACAAAAGAAAGCCCAATGTATATACAACTACAGACTGATATAAACGAGGTCTGTTACCTTAAGAATAAGCAAGCCACCCGCATGATATGTTCAACTGCTTAAGGTTTCCTTGTAGCGGCATCGAGCGCAATTCCTTTACATAACTCTTTCCTGACGTTGTTCTCTTAGTTAAACTGCCTTTCACAGACAAAGCGACCAGCGTTCCTTTTCCCGTAAACCATAACTTGCTCAAATGTTGCCATTCTACGAAGAGTGCAGGAGGAAAGCTTTTTGATAACATCAGCAGCGACTGTCTCGGCAGAACGTGGCTTGACGAAGGAAAGTTTCATACGAGCAGTTGAATACATTAGTTAGCATTACGATTGGCCAAATGCAAATGTTGGCCAAATCAGTAGCAAGTCACATACCGATAATGATTCATTTTCAATATTTTCCCAAACGGTTAGGCCTAGTTTCAATTTTGTCAGGGAAAAATACGTTGGGGAATTTTTCCCGTAAAAAAGAAATGTCGGCACTGAAATTATTTGGACAATTCTGCTAACTATCAGTATAAAAAGGACGCGTTTTATCTCCGACTGAATTGTTACAGGATTATTCCAATTCCAGGATGTACTGCACCAAACAACATAATTTATTGCACCAAATAATTTATTTCAATTGAAGGCAAGTCTTGAAGCGATGAAAACAGTATGGCGATATAACAGTTGACATGTGTTTTGATTCTTAGGGCTATGTACATTGTTTGTGTAGTTTATAAATTGCTTCGTTGGCCAATAATAAAGAACCTTGTAACAGTGCAAGTCGCCCCTTCTATGGGCAACGAGGTGCCGTCTCTCAACAGCTTCAATTTTCTATACGGTCACGAATAAAGGAACTTAAATCAGGTGAATTTGATCTGCTAGTTCATTAGCAGTAGTCAGTCCTAAAACAACTTGAAACAGTAAGCTCTAGTTCAATGAGAGACCATCCAAAAAAAAAAAAAAAAAAGAAGCAGCCTTGCAGGAGCAGGTTGATCTTTGACATGATACAGTTCTGTGTTAGTCTGCAGAGTCACGTTACATTAACTGCATGAGTTCTTTTACGCATTTCAGATCAGTCAATGTTCCTTGGTCAGGTCAAAGATTCCACCGAATGTGACCAATCACCTCCATTACTTGTGTGAAATCTGGCTCGAGTCCAAGAGCTCGTGATAATCAATCCAGGCTTCTTCATAGTCGGGCCACGCAAGGAGGACAGATGCACAGCGACATTGCTCAACCTTTCTTACCTTTCCCGTGTCCCTGAAAGGAAACAACTTCTGTAGTTGAAGCTTTTTCTCAGAGATAAATGAATAGGATTGTAACTTAGCACCCAGCATTGAACAGTTTGAACATGACACCAAGTCCCATCATACTCCACTGTGACGTATAACAGCACATCATGGGTAAATGAGCTGGTACTACAACACATCTGTGTACTGGCGCTTGAGTTTACTTGCTGGAGGTAAAGGCTAGGTATTTAAAAATCTTTCTCTCTTCTGTCACAGTTGGTCAAAATAGAGCTAGCCTGCGTAGCAAGCGTTTCCGTGGGGTTAGGGAGCAAAGAAAGTCAGAGAAAAGGGATTTTCGGTGTTTTGCCCGCGCGAAAAATGGTGCGAGAGCCAAAAAGAGGAAAGAGGGGGAGGGGAAGGGGAAGGAAGGTTCCTTCGTTCCCCTCCCCCACCCCCCACTTTCGTTTTTTGGCTCTCGCCCCATTTTTCGCGCGGGAAAAACACCGAAAATCCCGTTCCTCGGTCTTTCTTTGCTCCCAAACCCCACGGAAACGCTTGCCACGCAAGCTAAAATAGAGCTTGCAAGTTAAAAACAGAACATGTATAGACAAGGACATCCGTACCTTACTCCCTTTCTTATGATGTTTTTGATATTTAAAACTCTTCAGTGGATCCATCTTACGCTTCTAAAAGAAAAAAGAAAAAAAATGTCAAACTTGAAAGACAGGAAGCATCAAAGTATTCTTCTGCCAAAACTACTAAACAACTACAACGGCTTACTTTTGAGAAGTAACCCTCTGAAAATCATAGTGAAAAAGTAATCTATAAGGAGGTGTCCCATTTAAAACATTTGACTCTGGATGATGCCAAGGCGCAAAATATTTGATGACCAGGAAGGTTTACTCCTGGCCATTGTTGTTGCTTAATTACATATTAATTATTTTCAAAAAACACTATTACAAGAACACGTACAGGAACGTTCACTTCAAAACTGACCTTGGCGCCATGTGTACTGTGGGAGTTCTTTTGTGATGACACGTGAGGACGTCTTCTCTTCCGTGAAGATTTCGCCATGGAGGGTCTAAGTGTAGGAGGAACTGAGAAGCAACAACACAAATTAAAAAACAAACATATCATGGGATGGCTTGTTAGTAATGTAAAAACTAAAATGTGGTAGGTGAGCTTGCGGTATTCTGTTAAGATGTTGCTAGGCAACATGACAAATGCTGAGGGCGGCGGGACATAAAATGACTGCAATATCAACTTACCGAGATATTCGGGGACGTTTTTTAAATGAGGTTGGATTCTTGTGGGATGAAGATCTTTGTCATGTCGGAGAACTTGTAAGTCTCTTGGATTGTCTTCAAAATATGCCTTGGAAAATAGACAGAACTCACATCAAAATGTAATTTTGAAGCGACCTAAACTTCATTTAAAAACGTGAACGAAGTTTATGTCATCCTTCCAACTACCCACGAGATACCACTGAACATTACTGTAGACTGGAGGATGGAGGGCGGAGAGCAGAGAGTGGAGAGGGAAGTCTAAAGCTTTCTAATGCTTAAAGCATTGTGGCAGACCTCCTCACTTTCTGACCATATCCAAATGGGAGCGAACAATGAACTCCAAGGAAAAACTGATTGTAGAATGAGTTGAGAGCCACACTCAGAGGGAGCTACTCTTATCCATCTTCTTACCCACCAGTTGTTCATTGGTTGTAGATTTAATATTAAGATCTGCTATTGGTTTAAACCACTCATGCAACCTGTTTAACCCAGAAGAACAATAGGATTTTTTTTATGTCAATTGAATTGACTTACCACCGAGGAGGAGATAACACCCATATGCAGTCACTGCCATTTGATGAGAAACACAAATAACGCTACTTAATATCTGTTGTTAATGTTCTTCTACTGTTGTTGTTTTACCTTCACTCGACCATGACGACCATAGTTTCTTTCAGAATTTAACTTCCCCTTCCCCACCACCCGTACTATTTCGACATCTGTCAACCGAGAAGTAGCAAGGATTCTATCCATACCCCACAGTAATGCGAGTAAAATCGGGTTCAGCAAGTCGCTTTTCATACCTACCAACAAACAACAGAGATACATACCTTTAATTTCTCTGAATTTAATATTTCTGATTTGATTTCTTTAAGTCGTGCTTCCTTAACTGAGGGAGACAAACACATGGACGGTAATTAGAAATTTTCATAATCAACAAAAAAAGTCTAGGAACTATGTAGAAGAGTAACATAGCAAATGGTTTGAGCCCAGGAGTATCAGTAGTTCAGTCACCAATAACAGTTCTTTTCAGAACTAACCTCACTATGACGATAACACTATATGAACTAAGTTCAAGGTTGACTGCTGGCGTGTGTCATCTGATCAAATAATTTGCACTCAATCTTCCAACCCAAGAAATAAAATTTCAGAATTTGAATATGATGATGATCGAAAGGTACATTTTGTAAACTATTTGGCCTAAACTAACCTGCGGATTTTGTTACAGCTCTGAGTGCATCCTGTTAAATAAAAAACACATTTACAAAAAATTAGAACAAAAGTAAAACAATATTATAACAACTGGAGTACTTTAGCAACAAGACTGTTGAAACTAACTTGTGAAGAAAGACCAAACCCAGTGCCATTTTGATAGACAACAAATTTTTTTATTCCTTATAGTGAAGCAAGTTACATGCAGCCAGTGAAATAAATCTTAGACATACATGTGGCAGGTAGTAAATATCTTGAAGAGATTAATTTGTAGTGATTAGTGATTTGTAGAGATTAATGTAGAAAGAGATCATAACAAGTAAGAGGGGAATCATTTTATGACATCACATCTCATTTACCTGTGCTCGATATCTGAATCCTTCTATCTCCTCCATTTTAAATTGATAAGGCTTAAAAATCTCCTTTTTCTCTCCTTGAATGGCAAAAGTAAATAATAACTACCAGTAGTAAGTGAGTGTTACATTTCATTTAACTATACTATAACCTTTTTACCGACCACACTTATGGCTTCAGTTACCATTATTACTGTTTTCAACATTTTTTCTTCTCTTACTATTTCAGCCATTAAATTGTACCAAATAAACACCGTAGTCACCAAAGTCATTCTTTTTCTATATCCGCTTTCAATATGGAATCATACAGGTGTTTAACACAGAACAACGTCTGAATGACGAACTAATAAAATGATGTTTCGTGTACCTGTGAACTCCTTAGTCAGTTCCTCTTCAGCTTTTTTCAGCATCTTGTCATCATTTGCAGTCACAAATGACAAGGCAGTACCTACATTATCACCTCGAGCTGTCCTATGCAGTGGGAAAAAACACAACAATTAATCACTAATAAATTAGGAAGCATTACAGAACCTTAGCAGCAGGTGTTGAAAAGATTACGAGAAGGGGAAATTGGTTGCATTCAAAATAAATCTAGTTACAACTCGACTAAATGTATACAAATTGATATGAATAAAAGTTGTACCTTCCTACTCTGTGAATATATGCATTGACAGCTGCAGGAAAGTCAAAATTGATAACATTTTCAACTCCTGAAAAGTACAACAAAGAGAAAGTTCATTCATTAATGTTTCAGTACACAGCTGAATATTGATGAGCATGGTTATGCAGAGAATACATGTAATATAAAATGTGTCACAGAAACAACTATGAAGATTTTTTTGAGTCTTGGAATAAACCAGGAAAGGTCTACCACTGTTCAGTCTTAAGGATATGATAAGACTGTTATTAATTATTGATTGCAACATTTGTGAATTTACTTCACCCATCACATGTAGCAGGTGATTGATGCATGCATTCAGCCTAGAAAGAGTTTTAATTTTTGTTGATGTCAGCACTAAGACACTGATATGTGAGGTGGTTCCACTTTATGACCATGTTTGGTATGATCTTGAAAAACAGTTTTTCTGAGTATTTGATTTTTTTTATCTCCCACATTTGCTCACTTCCCCTCCCACCATAAGAATTAATATCCTTATTTATCCTTATCCTTGTTTGATTGATCTGTCGCAACAACAATAATTATACTGAACAGTGATTAACATCAAACAAAATAGCAACCCGCAATACGCTTGCTTTCTTTTTAAATTTTACTGGCCAAACCAAAAGTTAAGTTCATTCACCTCCATTTACTAAACCAATTGTGTTGCT
>OMLO01000700.1_pt1 | contig 23315 bp, 17 predicted proteins | sample 1674811 | NCBI WGS metagenome assembly OMLO01 (sample SAMN06265003, study PRJEB25207) | coral metagenome | isolation source: Coral host | place: Mexico:La Bocana,Puerto Morelos, Mexico | collected 2008-11-13 | reverse complement strand
AAGAAACTCAGCAAGTTTGCCAATTTTTAAGAAGTGTCTTTTTTCTGCTTTTTATAATTAATTATTATTATTATTATGATTTTTTTTTGTAATCTATGTAGTGTATATGTTGTAAATATTTATTTATTTCGGTTTTAACTCTTATTGTTAGATTGTAATTGTATCATTATGTAGTATATATCTAGTATTAGGACCTCTATGTAAACCACTTTTAGTGATGGAGCTTCCTAATAAAAGATTGTAACTAAGTAGTCTAGGTAATTTGGTTATATCAACTAAGTTGAAAATGTAAATTGGCCACCGTAACGAGTTATAAAGGTGACGTTTCGAGCGTTGGCCCATTCATTCGCTCTGACGAAGGGCTAACGCTCAAAACGTCAGCTTTATAACTCGTTACAGTGGCCAATTTACATTTTCCACTTAGTTGATATAACCAAATTACCTTGTTACCCCCACTGACGCAGCACCACAGTTTCTTTAGAAACTTTCCCCCTAGTTGTGTTTGAAATGGCAGTAATTAATAGAAACCCAAGAAAGGGCAATGAAATGTCCAGAGCATTAATTCTAACTATTAACTTTGCCTATTGTCGTTATCATTTCAGAGTACGTTGTGCCTTGTGTAACTGTGTGAATAATAGCGTGTTAGGACAGGGTGACCTGATATGTTTTGGTAGGATATCTGGCTTTCAAAGACACTCTTCAAGTCCACAGCAACAACAGAATGTTACATCAGCTTACCGACACCCTCATTACTCCACTGCTGGTGGTTCGCATCCTTCCCAGGGGAGGAAAAGCCCTCGCGATGGAGAGTTTCAAGATCACAGGCAATACTCTTGGACACCTAGGGCAGAGGCTAGCAACTCAACAGTTAACCACAGCCCTCAAATCCACGGGGAAGCACCTGGCAGGTACTGGCACTTGCTAAACATTTCAGCTGTGACTTTCATGCTGTGCAGATAAAATAAATACTTTTCCATCCTTATGTATAAATAGTGCAGTCTGAGCTTAATTATGCAAGTCATACGTTTTAAGCCACACCCAGATTGGGGTCTTTAGTGGTTTGATTCAAAAATTGCAGTGAGCATCCCTGACTTTCACATATGCATCTTCCCCCTAGGATCAGAGTGTAGTGTACAAACAATTAGGTGGCTGCTCCCTCCTAGCATAGAGATGAATACTGACACATTGTTGAACAAAAATGTTGGGAAGTAATCTGCGATGGTAGAGATGTTATTCACTCTATCAAGAATACATTAATGTTCTGTGTGTTTCTTAGTGTAGTTAACAAAATGAAGCAAGTAGTTGCTGTACAGTTTTATTTCATTGTGTTAATTATATTAGTAGTATACATTAACATACACAAGTTGTTAGATCACCCTAGTAAATTACAGTCCTGTACTCATCTCACTTGCTTACCTGTAGATTGTAAAAAAGCTCCTGAAGAACTTAAAATGTGATTATATATTGACCCTCTTAATTCATTTCTTTACATCTTAATTACACACAAGAAGCCCTGATGGAAAATCCAACACTATAAACAATTCCACCAACAATAGACAGTCACCTGCTCCTCATGAAGATCTTTCCAGTGTTGGATTTGAAGAGGAGCCTGATCTGGTTGATTTGTGCGACATGTCTGGTTATGTATGGGTGCATGACAGGTGTGCAGCATGGACACTGGCCTCCTTAGCAACCAAGTCTTCAGTAGAATTTACAATAGACTTAACAAATCAGATTTTATCAAAGGTAGGTTGATGTTACTGGACGTTTATCTCTCTGTAGCTTCATTTGTGAGTTTTCTTATTATTGTAGACAATATATACTAGTTGATGTTTCTGTTTATTCTCATTGTTTATCTGCTTCAAAATAATTGATTTAGTATGTGGAATTAAGGGCTTCTTTAATGTTGAAGTGTTGCCATTAGCATGGGACAAAGACAAAATGTGATTCACTGACAGGATTTGAACCCATGACCTCCCAGATACAGGTTGGGTGCTCTAGGCCATTTTACTGGGTTCACTCTGTTGCAAGTCCTGCAACTTCTAGGATCAGCATTGTAGAGAGCATTGTGTTTGCAGATTTTTTTTTAAATTAATGACTATGCTAGTGTCCCATGTAAAAAGTCATGTGATTCTTGATTATTTTGTTTTCAGAAGTGTTCTTTTTGTGGTCGATTTGGTGCTAGTGTTGTATGCGAGATGTCAGAGTGTGGAAGAATGTACCACTACCCGTGTGCAATGGCTGCTAGGACGTATCAGGTGAGTACTACATGGGATATGAGACACCTTTTCTTAATGATAAGATAGTCGCATTCATAATGAAAAGGTCCTGGTTTTTTTTTTTTGTAACAAAAACCAAAAACCAAAACAAACAAGTAAGCAGAATAACAAAAAACAAAACAAAGAAAAGCTCATGTCATGTGACATGCCCATAGTAGGTAGTTTGGGATATTTGCAAAAAACATGCTGTAAGACCTTCCCAAATGACCAATTCACACAAACAAGTGTCATTAAAATCAATTTTCTTTTCAAAGGGATATGTAGGGTATGTGGACATCTGGCTAAGAGCGTGTTTCCCACCACCTGCCAAAAATTTTGCGATATTATTTTGTGAGTTACAATGACAGAGAAGCTTATTTCTGTCTCTCTTTCTCTTCTCTTATGGTCATGTTATGTTTTTTTTTTATTGCAGGATATGAAAACTATGAAACTTTACTGTTTAAATCATGAAGAAGTTATCAGAAGAATAGGTTAGCTGATCAATAACAATCTTTCATTTGTATATTAAAGATAAGAAACGGAATAAATAAATGTGTGAAAGATTAAAGAGAATGAATTTTACGAACTACCTATGAATAAAATAAAATAAAAGAATATATAGAGGAAGCCACATCAGCCTTAGCTGGTTTTCATGTACACTCCTCTACCCTTGTGGAATTGGAATTTGGAGATGTTGGTTGTGGAGGGAGAATAAGTGGAGATTCCTCAGAAAAACCCTCGGAACAAGGAGAGAACCAATAACAAACTTGACCCACATGATCTTTATGGGACTGAGCGGGCATTGAACCTGGGCCACTTTGGTGTGGGGCAAGCACTCTCACAACTGCACCATCCCTGCTCCCCAATAAGTTAATGTAAATGGAAGAGCTAGAGAAATTACAAATAACATTTTTATGGTGTTTGTTTTTTAGCATTCTGTGACAGATGTCATCAAGGTGGTGAATTATCACAACTGCTACTTTGCACAAAATGTACCTGCCATTATCACAGTTACTGCTGTTCACCTCCTGTTCGTGCTACAGAGTCTGTCAGGGTGGGCTGGGAATGTGCTCAGTGCAAGTCTTGTCAGGCTTGCAGGTGGGTTTTTAGCAGACAAGTATAGTATTTTTCTTTCTAGACCAAGACCTCAAAGTCTTTTAAATGCAAACTTAAGATACTCAGGTTGTACGATGTTCAGATGTCATTTATAAATTAAAAAACCCAAATTTAATCTTCATCTAGGGATTTTAAAGATGCATATTACTGCAAGACTGTTGGTTATTTAAGGAGTCCCTGTAACATGGCACCTCTGTCTACAACTCTACTCAACTCAACCTGAGTTTACAACTCACAATGAGTTGTTAACTGTTGGCAGTAAAATTTGAATAATTCCAGTCCATAAAATCAATGGATAGTATACATCCTTACCAATGATTTAAATCATTTCACAGGCATGGTTCAAGTAAAGACAAACTGCTGATTTGTCGCAGCTGTGACAAGGGTTACCATTCTCTGTGTACAGTACCTGTTGCTAACTCTACAGAAAAGTTTGGATGGAAATGCGAGGTATGTAAACCAGAATGATAACATGGAATAAAGTTCTCAGAACTATGTGAAGGATGTGTTCGAAAACCCTTAATCTTGGAATCACAATTTTAGGTCACTAAATCATTTTCTCTTAGAGCACTCCTTATAAGCAAAGGTTTGGTAATGCATAAGCATGTAATTTACGTGATAAACTGAAACAAATTTTGGAGTCATAATGACGCTATTACCAAGTTCCCAGTGATTAAATAAACAACTTTCAAACATACTTCATCTGAGGGTTAACTTAATGGACAATTAATTCTCTCCTGTCATGGAAATAGTTGATATGCCAATAGGCTTGAATTGAGTCTGATTGGATGTCTAGATAAGGTTTACATTCTCTTGTTACCAGCAACCTTTCACTCACCAGTTAGGCACTAACTCCTTTGCATGAATGAACAAAATTAACCAGTCATCTTTTGTAAGCAAACACTTAAAAGACAAATGCTGTAATTTGTCAAGAAAGACCTTGACAAACAGTTCTCTGCCCTTAAGAAGTGCAAGGATGTATTTGATTATTTTGTGCAGGAAATGTTGCTAACTGGAGTACTTACAGGGTCTCCTAACATCCAGACAGACTCAATTTTTTTCATTGTTGGTAGGTCAGTGCTTGACCCATTTGTCTACAATATCATTCTGTTTTCCTTCTAAACAGAAATGTCGACAGTGCAGGCAATGTGGAACAAAGAAAACATCACGTTGGCACATTGATTACACTTTATGTGACAAGTGCTACCAAAACAAACACAAAGCAAATCGATGTCCTATGTGTAATGAAGAACAGGGCAACCAGAAGGTGATCCAATGTGATTCATGTAGCAGGTATGTACATACGAGTTAGAGCAGGCCCAAGCCGTCTGTTGAGAATCTTGTAAATCTGGCCTGAAATGTGTTCCCTATTACTAGAAGATTGTTCATTGAAGAAACCTTCAGACAAAAGTATATAAAGTTATCTTATTATGTAGACATGGTAAACTACATATGAAACTGAATGGTCTTTTCTTCCATATGCTCACTAGTGAGGATGTTGATGAAGTCATTTCCCACTTTTTTCACACTTGTTTAAGCAAACAGTCAGATGATAAATTTTACTACCTCACCATGCTCATTTGTAAAATATATTTTTTACTACTCCAAAATATAATTCATATGTAAGCACCACTATTGTGTAGTATGCATTATTAGTACAGTCTTAGAAATAGAAAAATCAACATTGTGTGGTGGGAAGGGGAATGTTTCAAGATGCTCAGAAATTGAATGAAATGTCTCAACACTTTTGTGGCTCAGTGTGGCTTCGAAACAAACAAGAAACAATATTAATAATCATATGTAAGAACATTGTGTTACATGGTTAGTGTAGTAATATCTGTACAACACTCCTATGGCACCTGTATTCTGGCGACAGTAATAAATTATGGGTCTTAGAGTGGACAATTGGAAAATATCTTGAATTCTCGCTAGATCCAATGAGTTAAAATAACTATTTTATTTTGTCATTTCAGATGGATTCATACTGTTTGTGATAATATCACTGAGGAGATCTACAGGAAACTTGAACAAGATAGCAGCATTATCTATGTGTGCAAAATCTGTAGAGAGGAAGTCGAAAATATTAAGAAAGAATGTAGACGAGAAGTAAGTAACTAACCTTTACTGTACACCATGTGGATTAATGAATTAAAAGAGTGAGTGACTGATTAATCTAGTTATCTTTCAGATTAAAACAGATCCTACAGAATTGGAAGAAGTGTCTCCAGTCACAGCTATGGTTTTATCCCAGGAGAGTTACAAGGGACAGAACAAAAGACACAGCTCTGTTGTCACCACCAGTATGGCTGCCACTCCCTTATCTATGTCTTGGATGACATCTGAGCCTGTCCAGTGGTCTCGTCTACGGATGACATATTCTTTTGAATATTTTATTATGAAACAGTATGGTAAAGTGTTACTGTAGGGCCAGTGTGTTGGAAGTGTTCAAAACAACTGCATAAGTCAAAATGGTGCTCTATGTCTTGGGGCATTTTGTTTTTGGAAGAAAAAATATTTTGCTGTAGCTAGAATAGACAACATGTCAAACTACCTGAATTGCTACCATTGCAAACTTTTTTGCTTTTTCTGAAGACTGTTTTGAATACTTTCATAATTTGTGAGATAGTTCGGTTTGTAAGTTTCTGTCTCAGAAGCCTTGTTTTGGTGAAGTGACTGTCAAGTAGCAACTAGGAATACTAAACTTACTTGGGTTTAATCATATGGCTGTTCATGCAAGGTAGATGTTTAGGTAAATTATCTGTTTGCCTTTGAAATTCTTTATATTGATGGAGGAAATTCAATCTTGTAAATTTTATATTATATTAAATTATCTGCATGTTATCACTGATATTTAAATATTACAAACATACATACACTGCATTTTCTGAAAGCATTTATCAACTGTTGCAAGTAGAGATGAAGTGACAGTACAAAGGAAATCTATAATTTATATGTGCAGATATTATTACCAGTTCAAAATGAAATCCCTTGAATTACTTCAGAAAAAAATGCTATTTATTACTATTAATGAATATTCTGCTTGTCAAATACTTGTCTGAGATAAGATGTGACACTAATCTTTTGAAGATGTTGGTGAGTTTGTCAAAAATTATCATGTTGATGAATGAACTTTGATGTAAATGTAAGTTTTGCAGTTGATACTGTTATTATGTTTCGTCCTGATTAGTTTTAGTCTTTTTCAGAACAAGTTTCTTTCTTGTTTGCTTCAATACCAAACACAAATTTTGCTGCATTACAGAATTTTGAGTTTATTCAATTCATTTGGTGAGTTACTTATTTTTGATCATTCAGCAGGTTTTCTTTGTATGAAAACTTGTTCATTGTAAATCTGTAAGGATGCAAACATTTATATATTGATGTAAATACAGATATATGCAGGTACATATATATTCAGTCAGTTTTTATAACTATTGTTATGATAGATTTTGATTTTGCTAATTTATGTAGGGAATCTGTGATTTCTTTCCTTTCAAGACAACACAGTATTTAGTCAGTTTTTCTGTGAATTATTACATGCATGTGTGGCTTAAAGTTGTTTTTGGTTTAAGAGATTTTTCAAACCAGGTTGATTTGTATTAACTCACAATTATATTGAATATAAAAATTTACAGAAATAGAAGATTTCAAACTTATCCCCAAAACAGATTTAAATCATAAGTACATTACTGTTGGTTATTGTTCATGCTTGCTCTATCCCTATGAGAAAATACTGATGTCATGTATTCCAACCATGATTGCTTATTGTGATGTGAAAACTGTAACTGAGTAATGGCTAAAGAGACATGTTGCTCAACTGGTTTGTTATGAGCATGGACTTTGTCCTTCAAATTTCAGTTGTCTGTGCATAGGAAACTAAAGTGTGCTACAGACATGTGTCTTAGTAACATGCCGAGTACTTTATAACAACCGGTATGACTTGATGCATAGCCAGAGAAGGTCTAAGATACACTCCTTTGGCTCAAAATTCAAAATATTTCACAATTATTTAATGTTAGACAAAAGTTTGATTTTAGCAAAGGAAAACAGCTGATTTTAAAATGAAGGACTATGTTCTTTTTATGTGCTGAAACTAAACTGATGGGTGGTGAAGCTGGCTATGCATTAAAACTTATTTACTTCTAGAGTGAAGCCTTCTGTTAAATATGAAATGTTATTAACCTTCTAGGGCTGGAACCCAATTTTAATTTTGTTTGGCTGCTGTGGTTGAGTCTGTTTTGAGGATTTGTATTTTTAATACATCCTGATCATAAAATTATTTAGGGAACATTGGAATTGGTCAACCTCCACTCTTCCATACACTTAACTGAATCTATGACTGTTTATACTGGAGTATAAAATAATTTAATTTTACAGAAACTTACCTGTCGAGAAAGAGAAACCTCTATTTTTAATGTTATCTATTCTATTTAATAAGTGGATCTATCAAAATCTTATTTTATACTGAAATATTTGGCCACATGATTTTATGTGCCATCTGAGTAATCTAAGGTGAATCTGTGATGGAAAATTCTTCCATTAACATACATATGTACTTACATCAAATCATGTTAGTTTGAAGCTTGAAAAACAAATTCTCTCCACTAGTTCTTGCACATTATACTTGAAAATATTAAGATAATTTGATTAGAATTTTGATCGGGCTTGGAATTAAATGGTTTTGATGCTGTCTTCTGAGTTGTATAAACTGTGAACAAATGCAAGCCATGTTAATTATTTTGAAGATATCTTATTGACATATTTACAACAACAGCACTGTTATATGTACTTCTAGACTAGACACAGTCGCTCTGACTCTTATTTTTTCAATGTGTTTGTAAATGGCTTGGATTTGGTCTTTTTTAGGCTAACACAAGTTCATTCAGGGTATCTGGTCTGGTAGTCATTTGCGTATGTGATATCCATTTGACACAAACAAATAAAACTTTAACATATATAATTATATCACATGTGATCAGGATTGTATTTATATCTGAAATAGATAAACTTGTATCAAAGCTGATCAACTGAACAGAAAATAGTTATTTTTAATATGAAAATTATTGCATGATCTTTATACTTATTTTAAAACACCCAAGATTGCATTTGCTGAACAAAACAGCCTGTATATGAAATATAATATTTATTAAAATAAGTATTGATTCCAAGTTATGTATTGTGGTACTGTACCACGAGCAGTGCATTTATATCAATCCTCTCCCTGCTGCAGACAAAACACTGCGTTGCCCTCCTAGACAGCAAGTTGCTTAGTTCTTACAGTGGCTGATCCCCCCCTCGAGAGTTGGGAATAAGTGTATGTAAATACCTACAAGTTCGTATCTACTTGGTAAGAAAGGGCTCCCGCTATAATTATAGGGAGCCTTTTCTATAGAATCATCACTTGATGTTTCATAACATGTATGGATTAAGAATTCGAGTGAAATAAACAGACAGCTGTACACTCCATATATTCGAGCCCTTTGGCAACTCATTTATTGGAACATATTAGTGTAGTTAACAACTAGTAAACCTTGTGTCAGTCGTTTTCTGCTATAACAAGACCGTCATATTAAATAAAGATTTGACTGTTTCTGTTACCAGCATTCACCTTAAAAACCTCACGTTACCCATTTCATTTGTTGTGAAACATTAATTGTTCCACATTGATATATATAGATGCCGTATACATATAAGACTGCATTTAAGCAAAATAAAGGTGATTAATGTAAGTAATTGGTCAACTTCTAGTGTTTTATAATGAATTATCTTAAATTGCTGGGCTAGTAACTTTCATTATTCAGTAGGAGGTATTATCTATGAGCATGTAAATCAGTGTGCTTGAAGCTAGCTCATGATCTCTTTGATACTGACAGTAAACAGTAAAATTTAAACAAAATGATAATGAATTAGATATAACATTAAACATTACAATAACACCATCCTCAAAATATTAGCCTTGTCTGAACCTGAGTAGACTGTACTTGTACAAGAGCGACATTTGATATATTCAATAATTTTTTATTCACATTTCCATCAGGGGCAAATATCATAATATCATTCACTACACTTGCTCAGAAAAGCACACTTGCACATGTCATCATTTGACTATGTATACAACTACCAGAACTCATTTCTCTTCTATTATTCAAATTTTTAAACCACACCAGGGTTTATGACGATAGTGCCATATTAGCATGAGAAAAAGAAATCGTAAAGGATTCTGGTGCTTGTAGTCAAATGATGCCAGCATACAATTTGCCTTTTGGGTGCACAATGTAGTACAGGTTTAAACTCATTCCACTTTTAAGGCTGGTGACTTAGCAGTTAAGAAATTGGAAGTGTAACATGGTGATATTTTTACCACGTGATTATTAGTGGCTTGGCATTTTAACATGAAATATAATTAAATTGCTTTGGGCTTTTAGATACAGTGAACACAATAAAGTAGTATAATTATTGTGCAATGATTCTTAAATTATTCAAAATTTTGTAAATTTTAATAAATTTTATGAATGCTGTGCTTGAACTGCCTTTTGTGTGTCTTGATTGGTACACTGTATTTGTTCTAAAACTAAACTAATTATTTAAGTATTAAATATTTTTTACAGTTAAAACAGGGGTAACCAGTCCTTTGAAATATTCCCATTGATTAATGTCTATTAACTTCCTAAGCATTGCTATAATTCCTAATGAGTTTATTAGCTTATTAACTACTACAAATAAAGTGATATTCAATTCCAACAATTAGCATGTAGCAAACCAGTGAATATTGTTTCTTTTTTCTTGTTCTGGGATGTTCTGTGCTTCTCTCTAGGTTGAAAATTGTAGAGAAACATTTTGGTAAGAGATAAATGTAAAACATATGTATAGTGTGATCGTTGTTGGTGACTGACGTTTCGACAACCTGAGCAGATACGATCACACTATACGAACTACTGATACTCCTGGGTTCAAACCATTCACAAGATAAAACATACACTGGTTTTCAACATGGTGATTTAACCCTAGTGATTAAAAATTAACAGTAAATTAACTTTGAGAGTACCCTCTACTTCAAGCAAAATTATGAGAAATGGGAGGGGGGGGGGGAGTGAAGGAGATGATTCCTCATGGTCTGATATCAATATAGGGCAAAATCTTGAAAATCAGGAAACTATGCAGGATTGCATGTTGCTATCATATGATACCCAGTAACAAAAGATATAAACTTTTTGAAACGTCTGCACAAAATTTTCAGTCCAGAACATCCTCTGTGCCACGAGTAATCATGAGGCTTCTCTTCTCTATTTGAAGTTTGAAGTCGATTTGTTATATAATGTAGAAAAATATTGCGGATATTTTAAGGCTTATCTGCAAGGCTAAGTGTGGCTTGTCTTCATCTACTCAGTGTAAAGAGCAGGAAATGGCAATTCTGATGAGGGTTGCAACCTTTAAATGAGGAATAACAATTAAAACTTTTGTTAGCTTTAACATACAAGCAGGGATGCACAGACGAAAATCCATGAGCCTGAAATTTTACATCGAAAAAAAAATGCTTGGCTTCAAAATTTCCCACCCCAAAAATACATGTAAACTAAAGGGGGTAAAGTCTGTATACGAGCCTAAGTGGCCAATCAGGGCGGAGCTTATCCCGGTCTCTGTAGCATTAAGCGAGTAGGAATAGTCCATCGCAGGGTTACCCCCAGCATTAAATTTGCCGGTACCCATTTATACACCTGGGTGGAGAGAGGAACTGTGAGAGTGAAGTGTCTTGTCCAAGAACACATCACAATGTCGCAGGCCAGGGCTCAAACCCAGACCGCTTGATCCGGAGTCGAACTCACTAACCATTAGGCCACCGTGCCTCCCACAGAGACTTCAATACCTCAATATCAATTTATTCAATCAAAGCCGTTTCTAATGCATGATTTTGCATCAATAATTTAACGAAATTGGTATACCTGTTAGTGTCTCTTTCATAGTAACAAAAATTTCAGTTGGAGACATGTAAACCACCCACCAAAAACGTGTACATTTTTAAGACTACATGTATAAAAAAGAGTGTTGGATCTCGACCCGCCCAAAAAATACATAAATTCAACCCCCAAAAATATGCCTGACCATCCCATCATTTATACTGCAAGTACACCCCTCCTGGGCATACAACATTCAAAATATTCATTATTCCTTACCAGTTCTGCTCACTGTATTCTGTATTTTGTTGTTCAACAACATGAAATGTATATGCATGCCTTGACTTGTCAGACGTGTTTGAAAAACTCCTGTGCAGGACAGTTCCATGAATCAATACCAAACAACCTGAAAACATGCAGATTTAGTGATTACTTTCCAGCCTTTAAAAACTGCTCAAAAACACTAGGATCTGGGGCTCTATTAATGGCATAAACAGAGCTGTAGTGGATGGAAATTTCCACATGCTCATGTTTTTTCTGATGCATGTACATCAGTGGGATTTTTATTTTGAAGGACAAGGATTTTAGAACAGACTTCTGAAGAGTTTTGAACATTTCCTGGTCCCAGGGGGGGGGGGTACTCCCTTATATGGGCTATATAGGTATGTGCGGCCCCAAAGGGTATGGTTTTTCAGCCATTTTGGCCATAAATAGGGTATCGATTTTTGCACCCTAGTCTTCAATTCGGAAGCTACTTCTTCGTCACACCCTCCTTCCTCTTCCCTGTTTAACGCCTGCTACCCAGGCTAGATAAAGCAAGCAACAAAAGCCCTTCACAAATTTATGTTTACGGCAACTGGTCATAAATAGGGTATCAAATTTTTGGTCAGGACATAAATAGGGTAGTAAAAATTGAAGTTTTTGGTCATAAATAGGGTAAGGGTTTTGGGAAGCGGGCCACACACCCCCACCCGGGCTTCAGCTCTAGATGGGATGCCAGGTCATCACAGTCTGGTACAACTGGTTAGAGAGATATGCATGAAATTGTGTGGCATTAAAATTTAAGCACTGCTCTGTCCCTTTCAGTGGTGATAAAAAGTACCCAAGGGAAATTGTTAACTTAGGTCCTTATCTTCTAGCTCACTCAGCAATTCCTAGAGGAAGAAATTAGTCTGCTAACACTTTCCTTTCTCCAAACTACATTAGTATTGTATTACCAACTGACCTTTTTTTGTAAATTGAGGAATGAAGTCCTTGTCGTCGCATTCTTCTTTAGGTCCTTTAAAAATAGTTGGAGTACTACCGGGCTCAGGGTTACGCACAAAACGACGCTTTAATTCATCTGACGAAATAATACAAAAGATTGTAATACTAGCAATAAAAATAAATATGGAAGAAAATGGACAACTGTTTTTAAAGACATGTTTCAGCATGCTTATGCCATCTTCAGTTTAATAGAATGATAAGTAATAAGTGATACAGTTATATAGTACATAATATGAATAAATTATTTACAATACATTACAATACAGTGAACCTATTGAAATGATGTAACTGTTTGTTTAAGTCAGGTATATTCTTGCCTATATTAAGGCTTCTTTAAGTTTGAGATCAATAGAGCTATTTGTTGAGTCCAAGAAACGAAAACAAGATGGTGTATGCATGCCCCTGCATGAAGGAAATTGCGCAAAATCCTTAAAATATGTGAGTTTTTATCACTTACTTATGTACTTTAATCCTAGTAGAAAAATGGACGACTGGTTTCAGCAATATAAAAGAATTACATCCCACACAAGGAAATTGATAAACCACCATGGATTTTAGAGCATCAGGAGTATGATCTTTAAAACTAAATATATTCTTGATTTTGTAGGAAGTAAAATCTACTGATAATTTGACATCAAGATCCGTTTCACAAAAACATTTAAGCAATCGTCATAGTTTGAGTTCCTTTATTCTCGAGTATTGGCCTATAACACGGAGCTTAAAATAGGGTGTATTATTTTCATCATAACTGTTGCGGCTTTTTTGATCAGAAGGCTTGTTAAGATACTGCTTGAAGGTTTTGTCAATGAGGTGTGAAGGAAACAAATTATGTTTGAGAATGTCTGTTAAGGGACCAGTGTAAGTTTTTTTTATGAAAAACTGACAAAACGCAGTCACATGAAGAGTTGTCAACCAAAATATCCAAAAAAGAAAGTTTACTGTCGATCTGCTTCTCGAAAGTAAATCTGATGTTGGAATTCAGCAACTTTCAACATACCAACATCAAATTTGCTTTTGAGAAACAGATCAATGGGAAACTTTCTTTTTTTGATATTTTGGTGACATGTGACTGTGTTTTTTCCGTTTTTCATAAAAAACTTAATTACACTGGTCCCTTAACAAATTAACAAAAAGAAAAGTTACTACGACTATGACCGTCAGGCACGAGTTTTTTTAACCTTGACATTTTTGAGAATGATCAGACATATATGAACCTGTGATTTCTAAGGATGTTCCAGAGGTTTGCACAGAGGTTCAGACACAGTATGGGTATCTTCAAACACAACCAATCAACCTGGCCCCAGTTGTTCACAGGCTGGAGAACGCTATCCATCAGATAAATCGCTATCCAGTACATAAGTGTTAGAAAACAAACCACGCTATCCACTGGATAGTGATTTACCCAGAGTGTAGCGATATCCACCTTTTGAGCAACCCGGCCCAGCACTTTTTCTCTGCTAAAATCAAAGAAATGGGGGAAGTGTACTGTCACATACTTGAACTTTTCTTTCCTTGACATATTATTTCAATTGCATCAGTTAGGGCTGCAATTGCTAATTAAAAATTATTTCAACCTAGCATAATATGTTTGCAACCTGCAGGCTAACTGAGACTTACTATGAAGGTGTGAGAGTTTAGTGATGTTTATTGCTTTCTGTTAAATTTAAGGATTAACTAAGTTGAAAAATGCACATACAGTAAAATACTCTCACCATTATGGGATTTTGGAACAAACTGTAGGCAGCCATTTTCAAGAGTGCAATCTTCCAGTGGTATCCAAAACCCCAAGGCACTGGGTGGCTCAGTATACAGAAAGGTGGAGTCTCGATGAGGATTGACTGTTAAAAGAAAAATACAAAAGAAAAAGCAAATACATTAGAGTATATTAATCTGATTGATATTTATGTGATTATCTAATTATGAAATGAGTTTCTGTTCACTTGGTATACCCTTGTCTTAACATAGTGTTGTAAACTCATCCTGGAATGGAGTATCATTGGGTATGTTCAAATCCAAGCAGGTATTCCATCACTATACTTTGGGTTTTGTAGCATGACATCACTGGTCAGAAGTATGGGGGTTATAGTCAGAATCTTGCCTTGATCGTGAAATTAATAGCTGTCTTTCTGTATTAAATTAGCATTATTTTATCTGCAACTTATTATGAGGTTTCAACCTGTGTTCAAGATCTTATACTTATAAACTACTGTGACAGCTATTTTCCTCAAATGCTGTCATTTTTATATCAACCTACATGTAATGTTAATGTTAATATGGGAGGCGCGGTGGCCTTATGATTGGTGCACTCAACCTTGGATCGAGTGGTCTGGGTTTGAGCCCTGGCCGGGGACATTGCGTTGTGTCCATGGGCAAGACACTTCACTCTCACAGTGCCTCTCTCCACCTAGGTGTATAAATGGGTACCGGCGAATTTAATGCTGAGGGTAACCCTGCGATGGACTAGCATCCCATCCAGGGGGGAGTAGCAATATTCCTAGTCACTTAATGCTACAGAAACTGGGATAAGCTCTGGCCTGATGGGCCACTTAGGCTCGTATGCAGACTTAACCTAATGTTAATAGGCCATTTATGAGTTGCCTTTGGCAAAACCATTAATGTAAAAATGTGTTTTGCCTTCAGGTTCATTTTCATAGGAAAGGTTTTGCAAGAAGACTAGTTTTAAAACCGAGGAAAAAGGTAACTTGCAATGTGGCTATTATAAGAATTCTATTGATATGCCAAAGAAGATTCCATAGTCTGATTGGTTGAGCTATAGGCCATGAAAATGTAAGTGTGCAATGGCTGAGAGGTTGTATGGATAATGGCAACATTTTCTTGTTATTCTGATGTTTCAGATGAAACTTTAATTTCAAATACCAGTATTACTGAAATATTCAATTACCTGAAACTCTTAAAAAAGTAATTGTGTTGTGTGACTTTTAATTTAAAACATCAGTTGAAAATTGTTCAGTAAATTGATGAGCACAACTTCACAGCTGCAGGTTTCAAATAACAATTCAATCTGCACATAATTTTGCTACAACGTGAAGTTTTTTAGTCTCATCAACGATCACACCACAGAAATCTTAAGTTCAAAATCTCATAATTGTTAATGAGAAAGAAAGTCAATTGTTACCTTCTCCACCAATTCTTGCTTGCTAAGAAATTAAACAAAAAGAAAGAGTAATTTTAAATTAGAAGCAATGTAATATTTACCAATAAACTGTTTGGTAAAAACACAATGACCTGAAAAATTCTGATGGACAACAGGCTTGTTTATGAATAAAGAACTCAGATTCTTTTGCAATGCTTATTGCAGAAAACAGACTATAACAATTATTATACATGACATATCTGAATATTTGCAAATTACAATGTTAATGAAAAAAAAATGATTTGATTGGAAATTTGTGGGCGAATATGGAACAAGTTATTTTACTATACTGCCACACAATACTACGCAAAAAAGCTAAACTGCAAATTGTCGGTAAGTGATTTGCAAATTTTATGATCCATTGTCTATTCCATCTCGCAACAAACATGGCCACCGCACTTCCTAACTATTGGTTACTGTTAGTTCTAATGTTTAAGAGTTATTCACATTTTGCTCAGTGAAAATCTAACTACAGTGTAAGATTCAAAATGACCAGTAATGGAGAGGACAAAAGGTTTGATTTCCATTCAAGCCTGACTTTTTTTCTGGAACTGCCTTAGTTGTGTACATAACGGAAAATATGAACTTTCATGTCTTTTAATCTTTCTCCTACAGTTTAATTAGGGTTTTTATATAATAATTTACTTACATATGTTACGAGTATGCATACCAAGTTAAGTCTTGAGAAACTTACCTTAAAAATATACATACTCTGTGGGACAACTGGATGTTCAAGTCCAATTGACCTGACAATAGCCTGACACAAAGATAAAATTCACTGATTACACACAACAGGATAAAATATTGGTAAATATGGCAAGAAAACTCTTTTTAATGTCTGTAATTACATTGTAAGAGAAATAAAAAAAAACCACATTCTTTAATTACCTCTATTCTCTTGTTGAAGGTAAATTTTTTAAACACTGGATTCAAAACATGAAGTGCTGATAAACAATCAATAAAGAAATGACTAAGTAAACAAACAATCAAATAAATATATAAATGCAAAACTAGAAAGGAAGTACAGAAGAACGACAGAAAATAAGGGATATTAATTAAATCTATAAGGATCTGGTGAAGAAAAAACCTCTGCAAAGGAGGTAAAAGGTGAAGTCTATGTTGCACAAGAGTTTCATACCACTAAGGCATGAAGTGACTAAGAGTAGTCAGTCACATGATTCTTTTTAGCAAAGAAAGCTGCAATTAACACCTTAGTTAGGGTGCTGACTTTCTGGAAGTGACATTTGCAAGAGCGTTCAAGGCTGTATGAGGTCAGGTTGCTGGAGACCAGAGCACTTCCAATTATTGCTAAATAAATGAAGAATCTAACTACTTGACACATACTCAACATAAAATTATCTTACCATGACCAACTTTGTTTAAGACATTATGTTTTTCCGTGATAAGTTCACCTACAAAAAACAAATCATAAACTAGAGGCATGAAAATTTATTCCAGGACATTTTAAGTCTTGGCTACAAGGCTAACGTAGTCAATATTGAAAAAAATATACCTTTCAGAGTGTAAATATATACAGGTATGAAAGAGAGGGAAACATTCATCTCAAGCTTTGAACTTCCCGTGTCAACATAACAGAATTAAACAAGTTTGTTCATGCAACCAGTGATCTCCAGTTTTCAGGGGGAACAAACCTGCTCTATGTGGACAGTCACAGATACACTCACTGATATTACCAGCATGATATATAACACCACAGTACATGGAATTATTGATGATCTTACCCTTATCATTGAAAGCTCCTTCTTCAAAGAAAAATCTGATTTTGTCTCCACTTGTCATAAAATAGTCATCTCTTAACTACATAAATGTAATTATGAGCAATAGGATTAGAAGCTTGGTTATAACAAAGCAGTCAATGATAATTTACCCTACCGGTATTTGCTCAATTAAGTACCTCCCCCAATTATGTTATCAGAGAGTATACCTTGATTGACAGCCTCACAATAGTGGGGTTGAGTGATGAAGGCTTTGAAAATAAACCCCTTTAAGTATACATTTTTTGAAAGCTTAATTCATGAAGAATTCTATATCTACCGGTAAATGTTTTTTTTCTCTTTTTTTGATAAAAGATCACTTGGTTTTCTTTTTATACCACTGTTAGGTTTGGTATTATGAATGCTCAAGATATCCTTTGACAAACAAAGTCATAACTTTTAAACCAGATTGAAATGAAATAATCAGACAATTGTAGAGCATGTATCTATAAACGTTTCAGCCAAATTTCAGCTCAAACTGTTAAACGGTGGCTGCAAAGGAACTCAACACATGCATTTCTGTACAGGAAAGAAATAGTCTGGTAGAAAATCCAAGTGAATGTTGTAGTTAAAAATTAAATTCAGGTAAAAAAAATTATAACCTAGTTTGATTCTCAATCAATATCCTTTGTATTCTAACCCTAATTATTCATAATCAGTGAATAAGTAGGGTTAAGAGACAAAGGAATTTAATTTTTACCTGAATTTAATTTTTAACTGCAACATGAACATAGGCTTTAAGAAATTAGGTCACACAGCCATAGCAGGAATAAGTCAGTCAAACTACATAAATGTAATAATTATAGGTAGCAGGAGCGCTGCCCAGAAATAAGGTTTATAAACATTCAGAACTATGTGTAGGCTCGGTTTCTGCCTCTCTCTCTTGTCTGGTCTGTGTCCCTCCCTAAGAAGAATGGCTTGACGCATGTGCAACTAACCGTGTCTGTGACAAAATTTAAAAATTTTATGTGCTCTCAGATATTTTATTTGCAAAAACTCCGATCAGATGAATGGCATACAAGCCATTGAATGCAATTTCATGAATTATGAACAGGACTTCACACTACTGGATATTTTGACAGGTGGGTAGATACTTCATATATAGTAATTATTGTTGAAATATTTATGATAATGTATGCGTTACAATAGAAGCTGATTGGTTGATTCTCTTTAATGCATGCTTCAAGTTCCCGCCATGTTGTTGTTGTTTGACTAGGTTTTCGATCCTGACGATGTACACGAGTAGTGTGTTCAGTTTAGATTAAAAAGTCCTGGATAGTTGTGGCTCGGTTGGTTTATTTTAACAATTATAGTGTACCCAAACATTGTAATTCCACAATACTTCAACCGCTTTGTTACTTTGCTCCCTTACGTTACTTTCTTTCCTTCAATTACACTCTTTACTTGAGACACTTTGCTTACTTGAGTATCTCAAGTACGCAAAGTATCTTAAGTAAGCAAAGTATCTCAAGTAAGCAAAGTATCTCAGGTAAGCAAAGTATCTCAAGTAAGCAAAGTTTGTCAAGTAAGCAAAGTATCTCAAGTTGGCAAAGTATCTCAAGTAGGCAAAGTATCTCAAGTAAGCAAAGTATCTCAAGTAGGCAAAGTATCTCAAGCCAGTAAAGTATATCAGGTAAGCAAAGTATCTCAAGTACGCAAAGTATCTCAAGTATGCAAAGCATGCCAAGTAAGCAAAGTATCTCAAGCCAGTAAAGTATCTCAGGTAAGCAAAGTATCTCAAGTACGCAAAGTATCTCAAGTATTAGCAAAGTATCTCAAGTATTAGCAAAGTATCTCAGGAAAGCAAAGTATCTCAAGTAAGCAAAGTATCTCAGGAAAGCAAAGTATCTCAGGAAAGCAAAGTATCTCAAGTAAGCAAAGTATCTCAGGTAAGCAAAGTATCTCAAGTAAGCAAAGTATCTCAAGTAAGCAAAGTATCTCAAGTAAGTAAAGTATCTCAGGAAAGCAAAGTATCTCAAGTAAACAAAGTATCTCAAGTAAACAAAGTATCTCAAGTAAGCAAAGTATCTCAAGTACGCAAAGTATCTCAAGTAGGCAAAGCAACTGAAGTAAGCAAAGTATCTCAAGTAAGCAAAGTATCTCAGGTAAGCAAAGTATCTCAAGTAAGCAAAGTTTGTCAAGTAAGCAAAGTATCTCAAGTTGGCAAAGTATCTCGAGTTGGCAAAGTATCTCAAGTAGGCAAAGTATCTCAAGTAAGCAAAGTATCTTAGGTAAGCAGAGTATCTGAAGTATGCAGAGTATCTCAAGTAATTCAAGTAAGCAAAGTAACTCAAGTAAACAGTGTAACTGAAGGAAGGAAGGAAGGAACGTAGCCTAAGGGAGCAAAGTAACAAAGCGGGTGAAGTATTGTGGAATTACAATATTAGGGTACACTATAATTACTATATCTGAAGTACCTACCGACAGGTGTCAACTGACCATGACATAGATGTCCAGCATCAAAGAAGGACGTTATAAACCAAGGCTGTATGTCTCTGTTAACCTATTAGCTGGAGTAAAGCTGCCATCTTGTGCAATTTGCAGGCACTGTTGACGTCATGCATATGCGCTCACGAGCTAGCCATGATAGCCATGAGAAATCAATTCATGGGTTTCCTTTGTTTTCATATATGGGCCACGGGAGCCCCCCTATGATATGGAAGATTGTTTTTATCCAGAACAGAACAAATTTAGTTAAATTATGCAAGTTCTGGTTTAGGATTGAAAATTGCATAGAAGAAGTAACAATAAAATTGGAATAAGAGTTTCAATGTGCAGTAAATTGGATTTTCCCATGATTAGATATCCTAGGTACTTATATAAGCTGTGTACCTGATCCTAACCATTCAATATCAAAAATGATTACATTAACTGCAAATAAAACAAAATAACAGGTTTTGTGGGTAGTTGAGTCATGATGAAAGGAATCGAACATTTTATCACTTCTGACCTACTGCAAATTCTTTCTTAGATGTAACTCTCAAGGTATAATATCTATCTGTTGCTTAGTTATTTTACAAAAGGCTCTTACCTTCGTCTGGTTGTCACCGGTAGTAAAAATGCTTTTTGGGTGATCGTCCAAATTCATATTCTCCACAATGTCATACATTGCATTTCTCATCTCTTCTACTTCATCGAGCGAAAAAAAGCCCTCGAGGACGAGAAAGCCATCTGTCTTGTACTAAAGGGAATAAATTGGATTTATGATCTTGTAGTATTTATGTCTTAAGCAAAAAAATCGCCTTAATTAATAATGTACCTTTTCAACCTGCGCTGGAGAAAGCCCCCCAAAGCCCGCCATTTTTACGTTTCACAATCCGATGCCGTGACTGCCGTGACGGAAACTGGAATAAACGATGGGAGTGGGGTCGGGATAAGGTTGATGGTACAATTTTGTACCTTTAATTAAATTCTCCTTTCTTTTAACTTACGTTACGTAAGGCTGCAGTTAAATTTTTCATATAATTGCTACTATATCCATTCAACATGAAGCGTAGATAAAAGCCTACACTGAAGCATATCACCTAGGCGTAATTTTTGGGGTCCAGAACTAACGGGACTCTCGAAGCTTTACTGACAGGTACCCCAGGACCCAGGCCTCTTCGTCGCCGCACGTTGGAAGAAGGTTCATAAGAAAATGCTTTCTCGTGGTTGTGGAAGCTTTTGTTCGTTGAAGAAGTTATTTCCTGCCGTTGTTGCAGGAGTGACTAGAGCTAAACACACTCTTCCAGATTTACCGTACGATTACAATGCCCTGGAACCTACAATCAGCGCGGAAATAATGCAAATTCATCACCAAAAGCACCATGCTACTTACGTGAACAACTTGAATGTTGCAGAGGAGAAGTTTGCCGAGGCTCAAGCAAAAGGTTAGCTGACATCTGATTTTTATACAAGTATTTATATATACATTTTATATATGCATATCTTCTTCTTAGGCCAGAGGCTTCAAGCAATCGGCGTATCTACGGGAGGCCTACCTTACATTGAACAACTAGCAATTTTGCATTGTACATTTTTATATTGTGGCTTGCCTTTTATGGTACAATACATGCTTAAGCTAAACAATGTATCAGCCGGCTAATTGCAGTATGCACCAACTTGCCCCTTTGAAAATAAAAGTTGGAGAAGCAGGGTGGTGCATGCAAGGAGTTGCACTGGAGAATGGCAGGGGTGGGGTGATGGTACTTCCATCAATTTAGAATACCGGTAGGTGTGTGTCATTAAAGGTATTTAGAAAATAACCCAAAGCAAATATGCGCGCTGATTGGGTTTAGACCGTGTTTCTATTAAACAATTAGATTATGAGCTCAAGATTTCTCACGCAGAGAAATCGAGAGTGAATAATGTAATTAGTTTTAGTATAAATCTACTAGTTGTTCAAAACTTTATAAAAATCCTCTTCACAGACACTTCGAAAGTGCCAAAAAGCGGCCATCATTTTGTTAACAAGGGCACACTGCTATGCTACTCACTATCTATCACAGAATAGATAGTGGGTAGCGTAGCCAATCAGAGTGTGGCATTTGTGATAGAACGCTAGTAGATTTATACTAAAACTCGATAGAAGCACAGTATTTGTTTTCTATTTCTTAATTAAAGCCTGACCCTGTTTTAGAATACAAACCTGAAGGCTCAACTTGAATGGCAGTTTTAATCAACAATAACCAAATATTTTGTTAGGCTGGGTACCATTTTAAGATGTTTAAGCACAGTTAAATTTGATAGGATCACAGCAGAATTGAAATACCAGAAATAGCTAAGAGGATTTCCCTATTTCAAGACCACAATTGTACTAAAATACTTTTATAACTTACATATGGGACTTCCCCTCCACTCTCCAGGAGATTAATTAAGAGGAAGAGCAGTATACACTGAAACTTCTTGATTGCATAACAAATTGAAATTGCCACAGCACCTCATGGAAATAAATGATCATTGACAACTCATTGAACTGAACTTTTACTTAATACTGCTGGCAGGTGATACAAGTGCAATGATTGCTCTGCAGCCTGCCCTGAAGTTCAATGGTGGAGGTTTTATCAACCACGCAATATTTTGGACAAATCTTTCTCCCAATGGTGGTGGGGAACCAACAGGTATTATGGAATGTATTTCAGCTACCATTGTGTTATAACTGACATTAGTTGCTTTGCATATTTAACAATTATCCTGCGAAATTGCGCGGAATATCACCTGATATTCTGCAAGATTGAACAGGATAATTGTTTTATTATTCAACAAATTGATAACAAAACTAACAATTTTATCCAGCCGGGAAAAAAAACTCTTTTATTTACAGTTTAGTTGTTGCGGTGTACAAAATTACGTATATCGCAGGATATCTGTTACCTAGAATTGCAGATATTGAGAGAATCATGACCATTATTTGGACAGTGTTACAATTTGTGGAATAATAAAGTACTATATGAGGATGATCAATACTTTTTGAATCCAATATAGTAATATATATAATAATAACTGAGAATTTATAGAGCACAATTTTCATGATCAACTGCGCATTACAACAATGTATATAGAGGAATTAGAATTTGAAAATGTTGGTTTTTCAAGAGAGGGGAAACCGGAGTACCCAGAGAAAAACCTCTCGGAGCAAAGAAAGAACCAACAAAAACTCAGCCTACATGTGATCCAGGTCCGGGAATCGAACCCGGGACACATTGGTGGGAGGCGAGGTCTCTCACCACTGTGCCATCCCTGCTCCCCATTGTACCTTTGTTAAATGTATATGAGGTAATTTCAGGTGATTCTGTAGTTTTAAGTATAAAAATTAGCGAATATAAACGACGTTTCGAACTCATCTTGAGTTCATTATCAAGTGAATAAAAAATAATAA
>OMLO01000698.1_pt1 | contig 23324 bp, 14 predicted proteins | sample 1674811 | NCBI WGS metagenome assembly OMLO01 (sample SAMN06265003, study PRJEB25207) | coral metagenome | isolation source: Coral host | place: Mexico:La Bocana,Puerto Morelos, Mexico | collected 2008-11-13 | reverse complement strand
GGGAGGGGGGATTTCTCAACTTTGCTTGCTCTGTGTCCCCTTCAAGGAGGGGGAAATCAAGAACTTCGACAGGATCCAGTACAAAGTCCCCTCCCTTGCCTGGGGTCCCCCCCAGGGGATGGCCGATGATAGGTGCATAATGGAGGTTTTAATTTATAAACTTTAATAGCCACCTGTATCCACTGGGTGGTGTGTTTCCTTATTTTTATCAGTATTTGAAAAGTGCCTCCAAGGTGTTGTAGGGAGTATTAACAATTGAATTGATCACAAGGTTATTGTTATTGTAGGCTCCACCAAGTGACGCGCCTGTTGTAGACACAGCAGAACAAGTGTATATCTCATCACTTGCTCTCCTTAAGGTACGTGGTCAAACTACCATTTGCAGCACAATATTTCAACTGTATGTTTGTTTTACAGGTTTCATTCCATAGCATTTTTGAAAAAATTATCTATCTATCTATCTATCTATCTAAATTTGGCAAAATAATAAAATAAAATATTTTCCTGCCTGAAGAAAATTGTATTCAAATATGAGATCCCACAAAACACATTTAAAGACTGCCCTTCCACTAGCAATGTATGACAGTAGATTTGATATAATTTGTACACTCTCTATCAGACCTGTTGGAGGTGCAGTGGCCTCATGGTTACTGCGCTCAACTCTGGATTGAGCGGACCGGGTTCGAGACCTGGCCGGGGACATTGCGTTGTGTTCACGGGCAAGACACTTGACTCTCATAGTGCCTCTCTCCACCCAGGTGTATAAATGGGTACCGGCGAATTTAGTGCTTGGGGTAACCCTGCGATGGACCAGCATCCCCTCCAGGGGGAGTAGAAATATTCCTAGTCACTTCATGCTACAGAGACCGGGATAAGCTCCGGCCTGATGGGCCACTTGGCTTGTATGCAGACTTTACCTTTACCTATCAGACATGTACATTTGTAGTACTACCTCTTTATAATGGGACGTTATGTGTGTTTTCATGGTTACCATTGTAGAGGCAGGGCTCCATTGTGCAGTTACACATAAAATAAGCTTAATAAAGTTTGTTGCTGATGGCATCAAAGGAACTGATGAATCCACTTTGGGCAAGGATTCTTCAATTCCTTTAACCATGATCCAAGTAATCCTGGATCATTGATCTTGATCCAGATCACCCCAAAGAAAGGCACCTTTTGCAATTACATGTATCTTATTTTCTTCCCTTCCCCATAAAAGCTCGATGGGAGGCATGGTGGCCTTTTTGTTAGTGCACTCAACTCCAGAGTGAGCACTTGGGGTTTGAGCCCTCGTCAGGGACATTATGTTGTGTTCTTGGGCAAGACACTTTACTCCCAGGGTGCCTCTCTCCACCCAGGTGTAAAAATGGGTGCCGGCGAGTACATCAGCTTTGAGTATCTAGAAAGTGAGAGAATTAATTAATGTTTTTAAAGCAAAAACGTGCAGTGTTCAATAACAAAGGTTTTACCTGGTGAAAAACTGTTTGAGTTTTTTTAACTGTATTTACAAATAGTTGAATTCTCACTTTTTTTCTTTCTTATGCTCATCCACAGATGTTGAAGCATGGTAAGTTTTGGTTTCTTTTTGGTTAAAATATATTATGTATTAAGTTTTATGGATATGTTGTATAGCTACTTATGACAGTATTTTATGGATCAGAGTTCTTTGAAGTGAAAATCAATCTCTTAATCTGCAGGCAGAGCGGGAGTTCCAATGGAAGTCATGGGTTTGATGTTAGGCGAGTTTGTGGATGACTATACTGTGCGAGTGATTGACGTGTTTGCAATGCCACAGAGTGGAACAGTGAGTCAATAATTAATATAAAAAAATGTGTTGGTGCATAAGGAAAAAGATAGCTCTTGTATTCCTTCTGATTGTGATTAATGTGGACAGCAGTTAATAAGGAGAACCACCAACCTTCATGTTCTGCCTGCTTCTGAGTTAGTCTCTGCTTGAAGCTTGTGTAGTAGTTGTCATACATACATGTAGATTCAGCTGTCAATAACTTGTTGATAATTTCAGGGTGTGAGTGTAGAGGCAGTTGATCCTGTATTTCAGGCTAAGATGTTGGACATGCTCAAGCAGACCGGACGGTGAGATAATAGTAATATGAACCAATTAAAAATATTGTCCATTTTATGGCGGAGTAACTGGAAAAAAAAGTCACTAAAGAAATATATTCCTTGGAGGATGACTAAGTGTGGATTTCACTTTGAACAAGCTGCACAAAAATGAGACAACATTAACAAAAAACAACAGCATCATTTGTACTTTACCAGAAGAGTTAAGACTGTGGGGCAGAGAATGTCTGACCAAAACAGAAGTTTGGTGAAACTTTGTAATAATGGCAGTCTTGGTTTTATTCACAAAGCTGTCCCAGAGTCTTGATTTCTTTCTAAGAAAGTGTCATGCTGGTAGAAAAAGGGTATCACGGTAGTCTCGCTCTTTACCATTCATCACCTGTAGACTGCCTTAGGTCATATGACAAGAGCTCATTTCCATTCCTGTGCATGTGTGACTACATGTATTACCTTCTTTTGTAGTAAATAGTAACTGCAGTGCAGTAACATCAAGCTGTAATTTTTTTTTCAGGCCAGAAATGGTGGTTGGTTGGTATCATTCACATCCTGGCTTTGGCTGTTGGCTTTCAGGTGTGGATATCAATACCCAACAGGTATTCATTGGATCCTTTGTAATTGTACACAAATGACCTCAATACCTGGATGACTCTTTTCATGGGAAATGCTCACTGTAACAAAAGTTTGTATTTTAAGCCTAAAATGGTTTTCAAAACGAAAATGAGACATTTTTGGTAAGAAATTGTAACATGAAATAATTTTTCATTTACCCATGAAACATGGATGAGGTCTCATGAACTTGTTATAAAGTGTCTGAACTTTCCACCTCTTGTACCCTCTACAGCCAGTTCTTACCCCTTCCTTAGTAGTTTGCACCTCTTAGCATTTTTTCCTTATTGAAATTTTCATAACATTTTGAGGTATATACATTGTATTTGTTGTCTGTAACTATGTGATTTTGACTGACATGTGTTTATTGTTTTGTTTACAGAGTTTTGAGGCACTCTCTGAGAGGGCTGTTGCTGTTGTAGTTGATCCCATTCAGAGCGTCAAAGGAAAGGTACATGACTTTGTGTGATAGACCAGTTATTTTCTCACATCTTTTCTTTCTCAGGTTTTTCCATAAAGCAGCACGGTGAATGGCTGCTACTCCTTTTGTATGAGAAGCACTAGGCAATACTGTGTAGGTCCCCTCTACTCTCAGCAGAGCATTTTGTTGTACACCCTCCCACCGTCTTCCAGCCAGCGTACCATAAACTGCCCCTTATAACCCCACAAGGTTACATGTATATGCTCATGTATATGCCCCGGTAAACAAAATATTACTTCTGATGTGAGCCTCCCTCCCCTGGATATAAGCCCCCTCTTGTTTAAAAGGACATAAACTTGATTTGTTATGATTTGTTATGATGTGTTAAAACTTAAAAAGTATGTTGGAATGTATTTGATCAACATGGTTGTTCATTGTGAAACATTTTTTTATTCTGCTGCTTTATACACGTAAGCTTCCCTCTTGACTGGTTGGTAGTGATTTATGAAGACAGTGTTTCAGTTGATGACTTGTAAATTCTCATCACCTATTTACTGAACAGTGTATTGACATTGTAAGATGAAATTAGTTTTTGATCAATGTTTGACTGCTATAGGTTGTTATAGATGCATTCCGTCTCATAAATCCTAACATGATGGTACTCGGCCAGGAGTCACGACAAACAACTTCAAACCTTGGACATTTACAAAAACCTTCAATACAGGTGTGTACACATGCATTTTGGAAATAGTTGGACTTCTTTCTACAGAAACCTGATGTTTCTGAATCAACAATTTTTTTTCCGAACAAAAAGTGTAACATATTAAAAGGTGATGTCTCCAAGACTAACTCTTTAATACTGAAGGTTTTCTTTTTTGTCTTCTTTTGCAGGCTTTAATACATGGTCTGAACAGACACTACTACTCCATCTCAATCAACTACAAAAAGAATGAACTAGAGCAGAAGGTTAGGATGTGTCCATTATCATATAATTTTTTCAGCTGAACCATCAATCTCAGACTAAGTTATTTTGAACTCCCTGCTATCTCAAACTCAAATCATTTGCCTTTGGATATACTATTGGCTTCTTATACTTTCACTATAAATAATAATGGCGAACTATTTTTTTTTTTTTTTTTTTCATTTCCTTTGAAAATTTGAAATGGTGGGGCCCTTCTAGTGGCAGTTAATTGCTATCAGTGACTGAGCGAACTCAAATGAAGTGCCTCTAAGTTCTAACTCACTTCACTGTTGGCATGTCGAAGTTTATCAAAGTAGAGGCATTTAGCATTTTTAGGTGAGAAAAGTAATATAACCTTATTTTCACAGCTTAGTACAACCCTTCAATCTTGTAACATGGCTTTGAGAGTTAAAGTTGACTTTTAAGCACTTGCTCAAGCTTTCTGATTTCCCTACAAAATTGGCTGCAGTGTAAAGCCCACTCTGATTGGTTGCCTTATAACAGTAGATATGCACTGATTGGTTCCCAAATAACACACATACTCATTGGTTTGTTGTACTCTCATAGATGTTGCTGAATCTACACAAAAAAACATGGATGGATGGGTTAACTTTACGGGATTACGATGACCATTGCTCACTGAATCAGAAGACAGTGAAGGTGACAATACTTTTTTTTATTTTTAATTAGTTTCGGTCTATACTTTTCTGAGTTTTTGTGGAAAAACTACGTGGAACAAGCTATTAATAATAGTTTTTATAACATTGAATGTCACTTGTACATGTACTCATCTTAACAAAAGATTTCAAGAACAGGTTTATTCAGACGATAAAATATACTTTGTATCCCCTAAGAGACTTCCCGGTGTATTTGGATAGGGGTATACAATGTATCTGTGAGGGAGGGGGGGGGGGGGGTTTGTTCCAGGGGGACAGCCGGAGATGCAGGAGTTTTGTTTACAATGTAAATTTAGGCCAGAGCTTGAATTGAAAGCCCACAAACTTGCAAAATGCAATTGATTTTGATAATTTGCAAGTGAGAAAACTATCCACTAGCAAACATTTGTGGGTTAGAATCATCCATGTCTCCCAAACATTTGGAAAGAATTTGCTAGTGGTCTCACCAGTTTACTAGTGGAAATAGTCTTACTTGCAAAACTTTGCAAGTGGACTAAAAAGTTAACTTTGAGCCCTGACATCAGAAGAGTGGGTATGATGTAGATATTTATTAATTATGTCAAAGCAATAATGCTAAATGAACAGTTTTAAACATATCTATGTTTATTCACTACAGGAAATGCTAGAACTTGTCAAGAATTATCACAAGGTAAGATATTTTGAAAGATGCAAGAATTCAGTGTCAATTTTAAGCAAAAGACCAAAACCTTGACACTCAACTGAAACCATTTATTAACCCTGCAGTATTTAAGTTATGTTACTGAGTTGAGAGAGGGCTTTATTTTAGAGCTTTCTAACTTGGGCTTTTGAAAATTGTAGGCAGTGGAGGAAGAAGACACTATGACTCCAGAACAAAGAGCTATAAAAAATGTCGGCAAGCAGGTGTGTTCATATACATGTATGTTATTAACAGTAAAAATGTTAGACGAGTGTAATTCTTCAAATGTTAAATTTCAGTGTTCTATATTAGATCTCCAATATGAACGTTAGAACCACCTTGAACAGCATAAAGTACTGCTCAAAAGCTTCTTTAGAACAGTCACATATAATGGCACCAAATGAATTAAAAGTACTGTTCAAGAGCTTTCGTTTGAATGGTGTACAGTTATAGAAGGGGTTTCATTTATAGTGACTTGAAATCAGTATAAACAGTGCCACGTGAAAGAACTGCTCCATTTGAACAATCAGATGCAAGTGAGAAATCCTCTACACTGATAGAGGTTAAGGCCTTGTGTGACCCATGGCTCAATGTGGACTATGATGACAACATAGTTTTAACTAAAGTTAGAACCCTGTTCACATAGTGTAGGGTTTAATTCTGGAGGTAAAAGGTGCTAGAAGAAGTGAAGTGATATTGATGATAGTTGTAGTTTCAAAGGCAAGGGGTGAGGTTAAAAGTGATTTTCATTTCCTATTAGGATCCTAAGCGTCATCTGGAAGAGAGTGTCGAAGTGTTGATGACATCAGACATTGTACAATGCCTCGGTGCCATGCTTAACTCAGTTGTCTTCTAAATTTTCTATAAAAAAAGATAATAATCTTCTGTAACTTGTAATAAAGGTATACCAAGAATGACTTGTCTTAGATCACTTGAATCAATGTATCAGTTTTGCTAGTTTGCATATTACTCAAAGGCTAGTCCTTCTTGGTCAAAGGCTGTTGAGGAAGGGTAAGAGATTGGGGGAGAAGAAATAGATAAGAGAACAAATTGGGGGGCAAGGTTCTCTTCTCTGCAGAGGCTCGAGGGTTTTAGTTTTCGGGTAGAGAGAATCCGCTTCAGGAGCATTATGATCCGTTCAACTTTGCACCTACACTCACCTCTGCAGAGAAGAAGGGGCAGGGTGCTCAAGATTGCTTGCATTCTTGACATGAAGTCCCCTAGCTCTCTTAGTTGGCAGGTGTATTAGGTGGCCCTGGAGACTTGTATGGCTGGATTCTTAAATTAAGGGATTCACAATTTGATGCTGGTTCTCAGACGGCTATTGAAATCACAGGATGGTGACCTTCACAAAGGTTACAACTGGTGTCGGTAAACCAAAAAGCAAAATATATGTCTTCATAGCCCCCTTTTTTCCTTGTGTCAAGGCCCTGCCAGCTGAGAGGGACAGATGGCTCTGGGAATGAAAGGGGATTGCCTGCAAACCATTCACCCTTTCTGGAAAAAGTTTCTAAATTGTCAACAGCTGATAGTCATATTGTACTGACCCTTTTGGTTGTTTCTACACCTTTTTAAACAAAAGAATATTTGACTGCAGTGTCAAGTGAAATAACAGCTAATCCCTTCAGAGAAAATTTATTTAACAGTCATGGAATGGGAGATGCCTTGTGTGATGACCTGTAATACAGCTCTTTTTAACTAGTCTTATCGGGAGTGTAGGGTTATTATCAGAAGTCACTTCTCCAAGCCCCGTGAGAAGAGACTTAGGAGGGAGGGACAGGGTCATGTAGGGAGGAAGGTTATGATCACAGCTTATTACCTCCACTACAATTGACCTATCATAGCATGCATTAAATAAAAACAGCAAAAACAACCACATTTCTTACTTTGTTTTATTAAACTAAGTGTGTAATGTACCATATAAGAATAGATTCTAGCTTCATAAGATGACTTACAGGCAGTATTTACATATTTCTTTTTTGGTTTTTACCAGTAATCTCAGAATAGAGACAGTTAAATTCATTGCTATCTGATGGTCACTCTGCCTTGCTCCCTGATGCTGCTAAAGTGTGAAATAGGGAGCACAGGACTTCACTCCAAGGAGCCAGGGGTGCATGTGTCCTGAGCACAGCCATGGAGCAATGCCACCAGAGATCAGAGAGCATTATGAATTTTACTTCGTAAAAAAATAATCATTAAATCATTTGGCCCAAATTTAACCCTAGAGACAACTGCTTATAGCAAGGGCTCAGATGAGTACAATCTACCTAGGAGTGGGATGAAAAATCCTCAACACTGCAGATAGTGAGAGGCAGCAGGTGGAAGAAAGAGAGCCATGCAATCAGACCCTGCAAGACAGATTCTCTTCTCTTCCTGCCAATTTAGAGACCAGAGAGGTTGAGAGTGGAAGGTTAAACTAGCACTGGGAGGGAGAATACCCTACAAAGTCCTATACGAGGAAGCTCTGTTCAAAGGTCCAAGCCCTCACTGTTTTTGTACCATTTTGACAGACAAGGTGCCCATTTCATTTACCTTTAATTGAAAAAGTTACCCCTTTCACATTCAAAACTGGCCCTTATTAAGAATGAACTGCCAAAATGGAAGTCTCCTTGTGATTTACACATGGTGCCTAAGTAAGGTGCATCTGTTCAAGATAATTTGATAAAAGGGCTTTAAGTGACAAAATGACAGATTTCCGAAGTTTCATATACCTCACCCTTATACACCTTATGCCTGAAAAAGATACCCCTTCCAGGCAGAGCTCCCCCCCATTATAGGGAGCACCCGCCCAGAGTAATACTTACTCAAACTTACCTTTGTGAATTTTGTGAAGTGTTCCTGTGGTGTTCAACCCTTTTTTGTGGTGTTCATACCTTAAACTAAAGATCTGATATCATCCTTTACAGAATCAAAGAAGTTTACAAAAACTAACACCAGGGCAACACTCTCAAGAAAACTAGTCAACAACCTGTTGCCAAGCGAGAAGGCCTGAAAATAAACAACTTTGCATGATCAGATTTATTGTCTTGTGTTAAACTAACAGGCAACTTGTTTCCCTCACCCTCCCTCAGGGTGAGCAATGGTTCATGACTGAAGCTGCATTGTACCATAGATTGTAGCTGACAGACCTTTGTGATAGATGCTTTGGGCTGATGGTTAGTGTGTTTGGCTCTGGATTACACAGTTTCGTTTTTTGGCTCCTCACTGATGGGTCACTTTGTTCAAATGCAGTACTTTGCCTGTTTACCAGTGTAAACCTGCTTGGTGGACCAATTACACTGGAGTATGGCTTTACTTTTAACCCTTTAATGCCAACCTTTGACAAACCAAGATTGAGAAGATCATTTTCCACTTTAGCTTGAACTTCTGTCAAATGGAGGAGAGTGAGAGAAGCATCTTTAACTTCCCTTATCAGCTGGCCTGCAAGAATTACCTTACACCAGTTCTACTGCGTGAAACGTTTTATACCTTTGTACACCACAGTACATTGCAGAATTTGTTTCTTTGTCAGATCCTGTTACAGAGCTACTAATGTATTCACCGCACAATAAGACACTTGTATGACGTCCCTAAGGTACTCACAACAACCCTTAAACACTCTCATGAGAACACTAAGACACTCATCAGGATCCCAAGACACTTAAATGACAACCCTTAGACACTCACATGAGAACTGAAAGGCACTTGTATGACAACCCTGGGTAGGACACTAGAATGATGGCCCTTAGACACTTGCATTCGAACTCTAAGATAAATTACATGATAGCCTGAAGACACTCATCATGCCCCTAAGACCTTAGCATCACGACCTTATGATGCTCACTTGAGAACTCTAGGATGCTTGTATGACAACCCTAAGACACTCACCATGACCCTATGACACTATAATGATGAACTGTCTAGACACTTGCATGAACAATCTAAGACACTTGTATAACATCTTTAAGACACAAATCATGACCCTTTGACACTAAAATCACAACCCTTAGACTCTTGCACAAGAACTTCTTCTGTAGACACTTAATAACGACCCTAAGACACCCATCAAAATCCTATGGCACTATAATGATGGTGTGAGAACTCTAAGACACTTGTATGAAGACCTTACGATACTAATCATGACTGTAAAACCTAGAATGATGACTCTTGGACATTTGCACGAGAACTGTACTTTAAGGCACTCATCACAACCTTAGACACTATAATGATGATCCGTAGACACTGACAAGAGAACTCTAAGACACTTGTATGAAGACCTTAAGACACTATCATGACCCCAAGACACTAGAATGATGAACCTTAAACACTCGCATGAAAACTCTAAGAGATGACCTTAACATACCCATCTTGACTGTAAGAACCTATCGTCATGACCCTTGGAAACTCACAAGAGAACTCCAAGATGCTTGCAAGTGTGAAGACCTCAAGACAGTTATCATGACACCAATACAATAGAACTTAAAGATAATTATGTGACAACTCAAAGACACTCATCATGAGAAAACCCTAAGACCCTAGCATGACAATCCTTTGGCACTCGCATGAGAACTCAAAGGCACTTGTGTGACAACCCTAAGACACTTGAATGATGACCCTTAGACACTTGTATGAGAACTCTAGGATGCTTGTACGACAACCCTAATACTCTCACCATTACCCCCATAACACTATAATGATAAACCGTCTAGACACTTCCATGAACACTCTATGACACTTGTATGAAGACCTTCAAGACACTCATCATTACCACTGGACACTAACATGAGAACTCTAAGACACCAGTATAGTGACCCTAAGACACTCATCATGACCTATGGCACTAAAATGATAACCCAGGCATTTGCATGAGAACTCTAAGGCACTAGCATGAGAACTAAGACACATGTAGGACAAAACTGAGACACTCATCATCACCCAAAGGCACTAAATGGACAACCCTTGGACACTTGAATGTGAACTCTATGACACTTGTATTACAACCCTATGGTGTTCATAGAAACTCGAATGACAACACTGTCCTTTAGACACTTGCATGAGAACTCTGCCAAGACACTCACATGATGACTGTACCTTATGACAACCTTATTACTTCTGTTTGATACCCCTTGGATACTTAAAACATAACTAAGAAATCTTTTGTGATGTCCTCAAGACACCCATATGAAAACCCACATACAAACATGGAGACCTAAGATGTACTATGCGCTTTAGACAGCAGCAGTTTGACCATCATACAACATCTATATGATGCCCAATGGTACCCAAATTATAAACCTGACACTCCTTTATCATGATCCACAACACAGCTGCAGCTATATCATGGCTCCACAACACCAAGGACTCTATGGCACCATGATATACGGAGCACACTGTAAGCACACCATGACCCCACCACACCCATTTCACGGCCCCACTGCACCCATAACACAAACCCAATCATGCACATGTTAACACCCTATCACACCCATATCATGACCCCATCACTCATGACCACGCCCATTTCCGACCTTAACACACTTCATAGAGGTACATCAGGCCATTCCCAACCCCAAAAAACACATCCCCACCACACCACCACCACCCAAAGAAAGAAGCAAACAAATAAGCAGATCATTCATTTCAATGTCATTTTACCAAACATTTGATCTCTATAACAAATGTTTCAACCTTACAGTGAACAACAAAGTTTCCATGTAAGACCTTCCTAATTAAGGAGAGGCAAATATCTGTGCACTAAGTAATGGCTTTTGTTTCACCACATTTAAAATACCACGTGATGTTTCCTCAAGAATAAGTTAAACTAGATCAACTGGTAAAATGATAAAAAAATTCATCGACGCAAGACCAGACAACTTCTGCATGTATTATGCAATTTGAAGACTGAACTGATGTTTGATGTCTGTTCACGCAAAAATGGAATGGAAGTGTAAGTAAGTGACTCCAAAGTCAATAGAAAAGGGATAGTGCACCTTTTTTCCTGTAAGTCACAACCTGGACACTTCCATGAACCAATAACTTATGAATGGGTACGCAAAATAAAACAATGCTTCAAAGCCCAGATAAAAATGAAACACTTGAAACCTTGCTTAGACTAAACAATTTCCAACAATCCATCTAGTTGAAGTGCTCCACAGACCATCAAATGCATGAATTCTATTTACAGGCCTATTCTACACATCAGATCCATTATATAAGAACTAAACAATCAGAAGATCAACAAAATCAAGTGGAAGCCACAGGAAAGCATTAGACAACAGCAATCTCCATTCCACAAAGCCCAGCAGCATGCCTCATTTCAGCCTAACCGATCCATCCTCACATCAATTTCACGACCATCAATCAATGTTCCATTAAACATACCTTGTCAGATGTTAAGGAAAAAGCCAAAATGTTACACTATCGTTCCCCAGTTTTTTTGTTGGAAAGCTGCATAACTCTATTTGCCAGATAAATCGCTATCCAGTAGATAAATGTTGGACAGTGATTTAACTAGTAGATACAGTGTTATCCACCTTTGGAACAACCCAGGCCAGATATGCTGCATTTGTTTACAAGATTTCCTTGTTACATTAGTTAAAATTCAAATTGCTACTTAAGAAGCTAAATTATACACGTAGGTAGCATGGCAGAGTTGCTAGAAGGTCTTAAAATTTTGAAGTACAAGGTTCAAGCATTCTATTCAACGAGTATGGCTATAGCTGGGTTTGTTCTCCAAAAACCTGAATTTGGGTCCTTTATCATGCTTTTCAAAATTAACAATGCATGCATTCGTATGACTACATATAAACTCTATGAGGCACTGAAAAACTGGTTCTGTGCACGTCAACGATAAATTAATACATTTTTCACTTGGAAATGTCATATACAATGATAAAAGCAACAAATTTTCTGGATTTTTTGTATTAACATGGAGTTGCTGTAAACAGCTACTTCATAACCATGCTGTTCAGCAATAGAAAATATTTCAACAAACACAAAGGAAGGCAATTGGTAATTCCATGTCAGATAGGGGGGAGGGGGGAAAGAACACTGTATATGTAACTTCACAGGTCAACATTTTTCATGGAAAGTATGAAGTTTTAAAAGTACTGTCTTTTGAAGTACCAGTGTACCCTCCCCATCCCCTGAGCGTGTGAGGGTCAGAGAGGGGGGGGGGTGGTTCCATTCACCCTAATAAAACAAAAAAAACCTTTCATCTGGAGGGGTATGGATATCTGTTGGAGTAACATGCATTGTAACAATCCACATTCGCAGGTTAAAAGGATACGTATTGCATGAGCAGCGTCCTCAGAAGTCTCAAACAACACTGTACCACAGCCCTTGGATCTTCCACCGGATTCTGACATAATGTCTGCACGAACCACTCTTCCTGTGTTCAACAAACAGCCCAGCAAATATGTTAATAGAGTGTTTTCTTTTGAAACCAGCCGAAAAGGACAATCAAAACAAACAGAAAACTCGCGAAGAACAAATTAGTGTAGCTCTGATCTAACTGTGGGAAAGATAATTATTTATGTGACCACATTCTGGCCGAGTTTGGTTTATTTGCACCTGACTGGTTGCTTAGGTCCCAGAATATTTTTTCCAGTCACTGACCACAACACAGCAAACTTCTGCTCTCATCCCCTAATTTGAGCCTAATTTGAATTCAGTTTAAGAAGGGTTTCCTCCCTGCTGAATCATTAATGAAACCTCTGACACCCTCTTCCTTTCTCTCCCAGTCCCATCTTCATTTCAGGCCCCTTTTATGAGCGTTTGACCACCACTGTAAATGCAATGAACAGCTGTAGTAGTTCTTAGTTGATGTTTTTATTTTTTGTTTAAAAAAACTCATCTGTCAGAGTATTTTGAATTATTAATTTTTGGTCATGTACAAGGAAACCTGAAAAAAATACTAAGATAGAAAAACACAAAAGAGATAATAATAAACCATAAAGAAACAAGGATGGCCAAGGATGGAGAAAATTAACACAGATTACAAAAAACGAAAATTTAGGCTAAGCTTTTCAAGATATGCAAACAGTGATACGGTTCCTTTAAACAATAATGCAGTTACCTGCTCCTTTGAACTTGTCCTTTAGGTCTTGCCAGTTGTACCGCCAAGGAAGCTGTGGAAACAGAATCAATTTTGACTGTTATTTCTAACTTGGACATGACAGCCACATGTTCGAGATTTCCAGTTTCTCGATATTTCATTTTGTATTTCATAGCCAGCTTAATCAATATAATTATTCTAATTCAGAGCAGTTTTGAAAGTGCTCTGTAAGAAAGCACACATGTCAAAGGCATTTTTTTAAAAGAAATGAAAACTTGACATTTACCAGTACACTTGAATTAGCATTTTGATGATTGCTTCAATAAACAAGTGATTAATTAAAAATTTCTTTTCTTTTCCACACTTATACAAAGAACAATTTACTTCAAATGCAGAACTCATACCCCCACAGTAATAATAGCATTACAGATATAAAGATAGACATATACTACTTACATTTCTCACAAACACCTGCCTTCCTGAGGTTCCCCCGTCATTGTGGTGAGATGAACCGAGCCCAGCAATCCCACTATTGCCTCCACCTCCTCCGCCACCAAGCCCAAGTGTGCTCCCTAGCATCCCCAATCCACCAAGTGCAGCCAGAGGATTAGCGCCGGAGTTGTCTTGCATACCAGCAGCTGCTCCACTTCCACCGATACCACCACCAGAAGCCAAACCACCACTGTTACCACTCAAGGCACCAAGATTACTGGTCAACTGAGCAAGAGTACTGAGTCCTTGAAGACTCTGAAATAGTTGAAGGACAGCCATGGGGTTCATGTTGCCTCCAGATCGGCCCATGTTTGTATTGTTCATACCCACATTGCTTAACTGCTGCATAATGGGTGAATTGCGATCCTTGAAAAAAAAAAAAAAACAGAATCATGACACATGCTGATTTGCTCAAGATAATTCTTGTCAATTTAACACTTTAGAAACAAGAAGAAATCTGATTAAGTCAGGATTATAACAATATGCCTTATCATCTTTAGTTTTGCCCCTTAGATTTTGTTGCATTACCGAAGCGGTGAATGTCACAGAGGATGTTTTTTGTTACAAAAAGTGATTGTGCAGTGCAACAGATGCAAGAAATGGAAAAAGGAGAGAATATAAGACTAGAGACCACGCCAGTAATGTTTAAGTGCTTGTAAGATTTTCAATGGTTTGCATGTTTCAATAAGCTGAATGGCAAAGCTTAAATATTATGACCTTATGTTCCTTTATATGCATATTAATGCCCAAGTCGCTAGTGGAGGGAAGGTGCCTGTGAAGCCCGGGGGGCTGCAATGATTGTCAAGACACTATCAAAATGCCTCCAAAAACACTACTGACCAGACTAGTACCTGGTCATAAACAGTATCAAATGCTACAAAACGCACCAAATGCTAAACAAACACTAACAGACACTAACAAACACCAACAACCGCCTACAAAAAATGCTACTGACCAGACTAGCTCCTAGTCGTTAGCCATGTTAAATTCCATTAACTATATTATAAATATAACTACAAAAAATTCACATTTTAATATAAAAGATCTCAGTGTAGGAGAACATACCAGTCTGACACTCATAGCTCTGTCACTGAGAATCTGGCCATGAAACATAGCTGCATGAAATTAAGGAGATTTAACTTGTACATAACAATCAAGAGTTCTCGATCATCCCTAACAACCAGTGACCTAAACATTTAAATTTTTCATTTTATTTGTATGCATGGGGGCATACCCCACGAGGAGCAAGGATGATGTGGCAGTAAAAACGTTCATATCCTAGCAATGTTGCCCACAGTTTTGTATGAGCCATGGAACCAGTGCATGTATGTTTATTGAGTAAGATGTGCACATGTATGGTATAAAAGAGCTTGAATCAATCAGTTTTAGATAAAGGTTAACAACAGGACACTTTCTAGAATAAATGCAATGATAAAGTAGTTAAAATCTTAGTCCAAAAGTCTAGCCAATGAAATCATGTGCATCCAGAGCAATGTTTTCCTCGTGCCAAACATCTCATGGTTAAAAGAGACTGGCAGCTCTAGTGAAGAGCAAGATGGCATATGGAAGACTCCTACAAATATGAATTACTCTACGTGCTTTGTTGTTGCAAGGTGATACTGGCCAAGAAAGCAGATGTGTACACTTTCACCACATGTATCAAACAATCACAGACTAAATATATTAGTTAATAATTTTTTGATAGGAAAGGATACAGACTGCATTAATGGCTTCTGTCGCTGTTTCAAATTGTACTGTGCCAAATCCTTTGGATTTATTGTTCGAGTCTAGATTGATATCTGCACGAATGACATTCCCTAGAAAATATCACACAATATACATGCATGAATACTAAAAAACAACATGAATCTGAGGAACTATAGAAAATTATACAATGGTAGAATTAAAGAAGAAGTATAGACCCTATGCATAAGTGTCTGCCAATTAAAAATTCTTTTGTAAGTATTAAAATTAGCCTAACTAACCTCGTTTTTGAGTTGATAATTCAAAAGAATTTTTATTCTCAAACGAGGCTAGTTGGGCTAATTTAAATGCATACAAAAGAATTTTTAATTGGCAGCCATTTATGCATAGGGTCTATAGTGACAAGGAAACATGTGGAATATTAAGAGGAGGTTTAACAGAAGATCTAGTCCTTACCAGCTCCTCTGAAAGTGTCTTTAAGTTTCTGCCAAGTCACATTGTAGTCAAGCTTTGAAAAAAAAAACAAAAAAAAACAGAACAAAATTATATGGAACAGCTTTGAGACAACTTATGCTGCACAGAACAATTTGTGCAGGATTGTAATTATGCCAAGGTAGATCTGAGCATCCTGATTGCTTCTTTCTTGGTTGGGATTTCCCATGTGAAAGCTTGGCTCGAGTGCTACATATGATTAAACTACTTATTAACGAAGCTTAATTCAGCTGTACTGGGGTTTCACTGGGTCATTTTTGGATGTATCTTGCTATGCTCAGTCTGTAGTTCCACAACTTCATGGTTCTTGTGCTCAGTCAGTAAGAGGTTAACATTACACATGTAACTATGTACATATGTTAGACATGTGCAGACATGTACAAGGCTGCAAATAACTGTCGGTCATCGGACATTGGCCGACCAAAATTTGCTCATGTCCGACGAAATCGCAAATGTGGTCGGACATGATGTCCGGACAAATATTTTATCGTAAATCATTTTACAGCAACAATGAATAAAAATCTGCCATGATTAAGTCGGACAATTTTGGTGACATCCGACCACAATTTTGTTTTGTCCGACCAAGATGGTGTCTTAGTAGGACATATGTCCTTTCAGGTGAAAAAAATTATTTGCAGCCCTGCATGTATAACACATACCCAGTAATATTATGAAAATTATTAGCTATTTATAACCTTCAGTTGGTATAAATTCCTGATGTAAACAACATGATTGTATTGTTATAGAAATGTTGACCAATGGCTGATCTGTTTTCTATTTGCTACATCGATAAGACACACTGATGAAGGAAAAAAAACTCAACAGAAGTAAGACTTTTTAAATTTATTTACTGCTTACATTGCTGACAAACACTGTGCAAGACAAGGCATCATTCCGGTAATTGATTCCCTGAGCTGCAGAAAGGTTTCCCAAGCCTAAGAGACCACCAAGGTTCCCAAGAGGCCCAGCTCCACCCCCCAGGCCAAGATTTCCACTCCCAAGTCCACTTCCAAAACTGTTGCCCAGCGACATTCCCCCTCCAGTAAGAGAGGGAAGGTCTGATCCTTTAGAAGAAGGCCTTCTACGTCTTTCAGTTTCTTCAAAAGTATCCTACAAGAAAAAAAAATAACAGAGAAAAGATAAGTCTCTATATGAGCCAGTGGCTGGCGCTTATCATTAGTTTCTGCAGCAAGAAGTGACTAAGAGTACATGTATTTCTACTCTCCTGTGGATGGGATGCTAGTCCATCGAAATGTTATTACCAGCATTAACCCCAACAAAGTTTAGGAGTTGTATCTTCAATTTTGGTACAAAAAACATCATCTACATTCCTGGCCAGGAATTTCTGTCAAATTTTTTCGTGCATTGAACAGTAATTTTCATGGAATTGTAGAAGGAAATTGTACCTTGCATTTAGAGGTTAATGCCTTTATGAATGTAGTACTTTCATCTTGGCTGGTATGACCAATCACAAGTTATGTTACCGATGCGGCATGTATTGGTTCACTTTTCGCATTTAACTTTCATCTACCACAATAGGTTACTTTCCAAAGCAAACTCACTTCAATGAATATTATAATCATAGCTCTGTTATCGCAGTAAGTTGTATTAGAGCAGTTTTCACTTGATTGTCCAAAAGTAGTTGGTTTTGCATTATTATACAAAAGGGTTGGCTTAAAAACTTGCACTGCTATTTTATTCCTGACCAATCAAGAGTAATACTAGAGCCTATTGTGACTTACATGTACCTGAACAACTTTACTAGTGCATGACGTCAGCTACCTGTATTTACCTTATAATAACTTTTGATTGGTTCATTAGTTTGTCTAGAGGAATTGTAGAAGGAAATTGTACCTTGCATTTAGAGGTTAATGCCTTTATGAATGTAGTACTTTCATCTTGGCTGGTATGACCAATCACAAGTTATGTTACCGATGCGGCATGTATTGGTTCACTTTTCGCATTTAACTTTCATCTACCACAATAGGTTACTTTCCAAAGCAAACTCACTTCAATGAATATTATAATCATAGCTCTGTTATCGCAGTAAGTTGTATTAGAGCAGTTTTCACTTGATTGTCCAAAAGTAGTTGGTTTTGCATTATTATACAAAAGGGTTGGCTTAAAAACTTGCACTGCTATTTTATTCCTGACCAATCAAGAGTAATACTAGAGCCTATTGTGACTTACATGTACCTGAACAACTTTACTAGTGCATGACGTCAGCTACCTGTATTTACCTTATAATAACTTTTGATTGGTTCATTAGTTTGTCTAGAGGTCCTTTGTGACTGACTAGTAAGAGAGGTTACTTTTGATTTTACAAAACTCAGTTGAGCTCTGCTCTTAGAGTAACAAGCAAATATGTGTTGTGGTTCAATTTTATCCTTGGTTCTCATTTTTTTTCCCTTTGTTTTTGGGTATGGTAATGTATGGTAATGTATGATAATGAGTTTAAAACAAAGGAAAATAAAATTTGAACCAAGGATAAAAATGAACCACAACATATGCACACATGCATTGCACACACAATTAGGTAAAAACAGTTGACTAACCTCTCGTATTTGGATTGCTCTCCCTCTGAAATCAGTACCATGAAGTTCTTTAATTGCTTTCTCTGCATCTTCTCTATGCCGGAATTGAACAACACTTTGGAGGAAAAATACACTGTGTGAAGATTTGATTAATCATCAAAACTACACTGTACAATATTGTATTTTATCTCAAGGTCTGAACTGATGTATTTAACCCTTATATAATAAAGAATTTTAAATGAAGAAATTACATCAACTCAGAAAAAATCTCAGTTGATGTCACAAGCAAACATGAGATGAGTATCCCATCTGGAATTCAGATTGTTTTCCAAGTTGATGACTTCTTTAACTCTGGCAAATTTTTAGAGTTAACTAGGATTTCCATTTCAATACAATGGATGCAGCACTGGATAGGATGAAAATTCTGAAGTAAACAATTTATTTAATAAGCAAAGAATCTACTTTTTAAAATTGTTCAATACAAAACTATATCTAAAATAAATTACTGACATGAATGCATTATTGTCAAGAAATATTTTCACTTTCCTGTGTAACTTCAGTTGTATACAAGGTACATACCCACATCCCTGTAAGGAAAAAAAGAATGGTAGTTTGCAAATTTATCCAGGTTGATGATATTTGTAACACAGAGACATGTTTGGATAAAAATAATAAGAAAGCACACAACATGTTTTTTTTGTACAAGGTGTCCAAGTTTGGAGGAAAACAATTAGGGGCTTGTTAGTGTTAATGCCAAACTTATAATAACAGGGCACAAAACAAACAAATTTTGGGACACATTTGTTGCTGACCAGCTCTAAATATAATGTACAAGCCTGAAACTCACTTCACAAGCACCCAATAGTTCATCTGTTACAGAACTTCATGTCACCAAGGACCTCCCTACCTCCCTACCCTAATCAATGCAAGCCCTGAGTTATCAGAAAAAACTTTCTTTGCACACTGTGAGTCCCCTTGGATACTTGGGTAACACTAATTTTAAGTCCATCACGGGCTACGCAAAGCATTTTATTGGTCCTTAGCTCACAGTTTGCTTGTGATTATTGGGTGGAGTGAGACACTTCAACAATAAAACAAATGAACAGTCTATAACTACATTAAGCATCTCCAGCAATTCTATGTCGTCACTGAAAACATGTTAACCAATGCAATGTCTCAACAAGAACCTATAGGATGCTGGGGTAGCCTTACATGTATGTTTGGTCTACTGGACTATGAATCAAGCATGCTACATTAAACCCCTGGCCGAGGTCATTATGTTGTGTTCTTTAGCAAGAAAATCAACCCTTACAGTGCTTCTCACCATCCAGGTGTATAGATACCAGGGAATTAAGTAACATCCCAGGGATTCTAGAAACTTCCTGCTATAGAAAATGGAGTTTAGCATTACCCCGATGGGCCACTAGAGCCAAATTTAGATGCTACATTATACTTTTCAGACAGATACCTTTGATTTTCCTTGACTATCTAATAAAATGTCAACAAATCCCACTTCACCAACTACAAAAAAAAATATATATATATATATGTTACAAACACATTTTTAACTCTCAAGTGTGATCAATATTTGATTTGTATAATACTGATTGATGCAATGTCTAACAAACAGGTAATGAGAATTGTATTCTCATGTCATTACATTTTGTAATGTGAGTGGCCGTCAAGCACATAACAAAGACCATATTTGAAAAGTTAAGCAAACAGACACTAAATGGTTGGCTGCAGTGTTACATACACTACCATTGCATGCGTGAATTTTTCAGCTCCAATTTTATATGAAGGATCAAACAACACTAAGTACATCATGAAATGACAGATGACAATGTTCTTATGCAGAAAACTGACTGAGAACTAGTAACTTCAACAGTAAAACTGACAACTATTTATTTGATTTTTCTGAAAGTGGTGGTTTTCCAAGCTTTCCCGAAATAACAAGGTTAAAATAGAGTCTTTCAGAAAAAAGTTTGAAAATAGTGCATTGTTTTCTACTGCATAAGGTTAATTTATTTAAGACTTATTCAGCAGTAAACATCTAGCGTAAGATTTCCAAGAAACAACATAAAGATTTCTTGAAGATATGGTTGATCATCGCAGTTATATTACACAACTAAAGTAGATGTGAAATCAAATATTTCTATAAACAAACTACTTCAATTAGCTCTTTAAAGCTTGTAAAAGGCTTCTTCCTTCAAAAGCAGAAGTTCTACTAATTCACCAAAACAAGCTTTCGCAAATTAAATTTTAATTAAATTTAAGTTACCACGCTACGTTAAGTCGTGCAACATGCAAATTATTAATTTGGCACAATAAATATGTAAAGCTTTTAAAAATTTTAACGTAAGCTCAATTTTAGCAACGCTTCCCGGCAAAGTCAATTTCCCTACGATACCTTTCTTCATGTAGTCCTTTAAATCCTGCCACTTAACTTGGTATGGAAGATTCCACACGTAAACCCGGCATTCTTTCCCTCCGCCGCCACCACCTCTCGAATTTGACCTTTCGTCTTGCGAAGGGTAGGGAGCGAAGCGCCGACTTTCGCGTCTTAAATCCCGCTCGTATCCACCGCCTCTTCTCCGCTGATCTCTATCGTCGTGATCGCTCTCCCTGCTTCCTTCTCTATCATTTCTCGAGTCGTGATCAACGGGAGAATCGTCGCGACGACCAGAATACAATACCTCCTCGTGGTCCGCCATATTTTCTTGTGTCTCGAGCTTGGCTGCGTAGCCACGCTTTCTGGGTAATATTAACTCACCTCTGGGGTAGGGTAGTTGAAATGTTGGAAATAATTTTGTAAAAAGCCGAACGACAACATTTTTTTTTTTTCATTACTTATTAAATACAATTTCTAGGATTTTACGTTATCTGAAATCAGTTATTTCTGGCTATTTTTATTGTATGGATAAAAAAAGATATCGGAGTATTTTTAAATTAAGTCATTTCGTATTATGGGAGGGGAGGGTTTATTTGTGTTTTTCCTCGTGACCAACTGCGGGCTCAACCTTCCGATAGTCGCCTTGCAAAACCGAAGGAGAGACCGAGGAGAACCTTTAATTTTGAGGATTCCAAAACGGCTTGATTTCTTTCATTATGACCATGAGTTGATCTACTAAGAAATCTTTTACACGATGTCTGCGAAAGGGTTTGTCGTCTTTACTGGTTGTAGTAGTGAGGTTTTTGTTGTTCTAGCTTAGAAGTCATGTCGGAATATTTGAGTTTCTAAAAATATAGCTTAATCTTCTTCTGGCGGAAACTTATTCCGGTTTCTTTCTCTACAAGGAGTGAGCTCCGAAAGTTAAGCGAAGAAAGCTTGAAGAGACCCCCAGAAGAAGTGTTTGATGTCCTTGAAAAACTTGGAGAAGGGTGAGTTTGTTAAAATTTATTTGCCTGCAGTTACATGGCTGTAAATGGCGTCCAGAATGTGTTCAATATATATTAAGCTCGTTAACAGCCGTGTTCTATCGATTCCGTTATCTGCCTTAATTCTATTATTTCTTTACTTTTAATTTTCCAAGCAGCGTCGTTATCCATGATTGCTGTCTTTGCATTTTGGTTTTTTCTTTATTGTTTTTGTTAAACAATCGCGAGATGTGTTTCTCACAGTTGGCTTCAAGTAGCAGAAGTCCGCCTCTACAGTCTGAAAGATTAGATTCTGAAAAACTTCTTGTATCATTATTTTAATATCGTTTAACCCACTGTTTCATTTTTAAGTTCATCTGCATATCATCGGTGTCTAAGTGACTTTAGCAACTGTTGATTTGTAACTATTCTTTTGGAGCAAACTCATAGATGTAAAATCATTGTAATATCCATCTTTAGACAATAAGTAATGCTCACATTATGTTGGTCTTGTATGTTGCTTTCCTGCATCAGTTCATATGGCTCCGTTTTCAAGGCAATGCACAAGGAATCTGGTCAAGTTGTTGCCATTAAACAAGTACCAGTCGATACTGATTTGCAAGAGATTATCAAGGAGATAAGTATGATGCAGCAGTGTGATAGGTAAGAATATTAACTACTTATTAACCATGAGTGGAGTCTTTATGGTAAAATCTCAAACCAAGAATTTGCTGTACTGATGACAGTGATTACAGGTCTGTAATCTGCCATGGGCATTACGGGAGAGTAACGCCCTAGAGTTAGCCAATCAGAACGCACATTATATCGGCCACATAATAAGTATGTTTATTCTTCAACTTTGTTGTGTGGAGTATTAATAATTAGTACTCTACGCAACGATGATAATAATTAATCTAAATAATAACAACATTTGTCACAAGTGGTGTTAGTTAGTGCCCCGAGAAAACAAACTCAGCACTTGCCCTGCAACTCGAGCCCCATGATGCAAGACTGCCCACATGGAAGGAACTGCCTGGAACTCTCCCACAAGCCCCCCCCCCCGTCTCACAACTACAGAAAACCCAGGCAGCAGTCACCAGTCACCCTGAAAGAAGAATATCAGTAGAAAAGTACAATAATAATCAAAAACAATCAATGAATACTAAATTATACAAAATGCAGTCAAATTAAACTCATCACAAATAGATGAGCTTGGGAACTGGTGCCTGAAAGGTTAGCGGGGAGCAGAAGCCGTAAGCGGAAGGGGAGGTATCCATGGCAACCCTGGAAGCGGGAACCACCCCC
>OMLO01000697.1_pt1 | contig 23325 bp, 18 predicted proteins | sample 1674811 | NCBI WGS metagenome assembly OMLO01 (sample SAMN06265003, study PRJEB25207) | coral metagenome | isolation source: Coral host | place: Mexico:La Bocana,Puerto Morelos, Mexico | collected 2008-11-13 | reverse complement strand
AAAGAGTCAAGCAGAGGGTCAAAGGGTCAAGCAAAGAGTCAAGCAGAGAGTCAAGGGGTCAAGCAAAGAGTCAAGCAGAGGGTCAAAGGGTCAAGCAAAGAGTCAAGCAGAGAGTCAAGGGGTCAAGCAAAGAGTCAAGCAGAGGGTCAAAGGGTCAAGCAAAGAGTCAAGCAGAGAGTCAAGGGGTCAAGCAAAGAGTCAAGCAAAGAGTCAAAGGGTCAAGCAAAGACTCAAGCAGAGGGTCAAAGGGTCAAGCAAAGAGTCAAGCAAAGAGTCAAAGGGTCAAGCAAAGAGTCAAGCAAAGGGTCAAGGGGTCAAGCAAAGAGTCAAGCAGAGGGTCAAGGGGTCAAGCAAAGAGTCAAGCAAAGAGTCAAGGGGTCAAGCAAAGAGTCAAGCAAAGGGTCAAGGGGTCAAGCAAAGAGTCAAGCAAAGGGTCAAAGGGTCAAGCAAAGAGTCAAGCAGAGGGTCAAGAAGGAGTCAAGGGGTCAAGCAAAGAGTCAAGCAGAGGGTCAAGGGGTCAAGCAAAGAGTCAAGGGGTCAAGCAAAGCTAAATGTATAACTTATAAGTAACTTACCACACAAGGCAAATGGGTCAAACAAAAAGATAAGAAACAAAACAAAAACACAAGCGCAAAACAAAGCAGACAAAGCACAAACAAACAACATGCTGGAACAGAACCAAAACACCCCAGCTTTGATGGCTGGATGACAGAAAAAAGCATCAAGTGAATCAAGTTACAAGTTCAAATGTTTGAGCCTTTCGAACTTTCGAGACGAAGCGCTGTCAGCTGTTGGGCAGCAGGTGAAGGGCAGACACGCTTTGACTTTGACTTTGACGCTTTTTGATCTGGCTTTTGAGGTTGGAAGTTGGAAGTCAAAAGTCAAAAGTCAAAACAAAAGTCAAGTCAAAAGTCAAGTGTCAAAACCAAAGTCAAGTCAAAAGTCAAAAGTCAAAACAAAAGTCAAGTCGAAAGTCAAAACAAAAGTCAAGTCCAACGTCAAATGTCAAAACCAAAGTCAAGTCAAAAGGCAAAAGTCAAAAAAAAAGTCAAGTCAAAAGTCAAAAGTCAAAACAAAAGTCAAGTCCAACGTCAAATGTCAAAACCAAAGCCAAAGTCAAGTCAAAAGTCAAAAGTCAAGTCAAAAGTTAAAACAAAGTCAAGTCTAAAGACAAAAGTCAAAACAAAAGTCAAAAACCAGCGTCAAGTCAAAAGTCAAAAGTCAAAACAACAGTCAAGTCAAAAGTCAAATGTCAAAACCAAAGTCAAGTCAAAGGGCAAAAGTCAAAACCAAAGGACCAAAGTCAAGTCTAAAGTCTAAAGTCACATGTCAAAACCAAAGTCAAGTCAAAAGTCACATGTCAAAAACAAAAGTCAAATCAAAAATCCAAAGTCAAAACCAAAGAAAATGATTCTGTCTTTGTCCTGCGGTGTCACGCTTTCGTCATGTTTCGTCGTCACATACACGTGGTCTCCCCCCAACTATGAAAAGATGCGAAAAAAGGTAATCATACAAAAATACAAAACCACGTTACGTAGATTTGGGGGGTAAGACGCAGAAATACAAATGCACATGTTCATGCAAAATGTCCGAGTGTGCAAACCACATGCGTTGATAGGGGACACGAAACAACGCGTGATATATATTGGATGATTCTGATAGTGACGGCAACCGCCAATCAAACCATATGGGTCGCACTACAACTTACTTGGCCCTTGGCCATAATGAAATTCATAGAATCACAGCCATTCGGCATGCGGGTTTTTAAGGGTTTCAACCCTGACTGTGTGACTGTACAAGGACCAAGGCCAAGGAAAACCTCAAACAGAGACGGTCTGTTGAGTCTGTTATGTTGTTGTTTCCATTTCGAATACGTTGAATACATTTCTTTCATAGCCATAGTCAAAGGCTTTGACACATAGAGTTTTGGAACCAATCATGTCATACCAAACTTTTGAATGCAACATCTCCGATAAAAAGAAACAGTTTCGGGGAGTGGTGGTTTCAAACACTTTTCACTTTTCATTTGTCATCCCAAAAAATTGGAAAATGATCCAACCACATGGGCCAGCAACTATTCGAAACCTGTGATCTCCTTGTTTTGAGAGCCTGGCAGCCAACGCAGCCAACGCAGCCAAAAGTCAGGCCCAAGTCAAATCAAAAGTCAAATCAAATCTTAAGGGTGACGAAAAAAACTGCTAAGACAGAGACCCTTAAGCCTTAAAGTTCACTATCTTCAAAGCTGATCGAATAGTTGAAGGTCAAAGTTCCAAGTGCATGCCAAAGTGCAATCAAAAGTGGAAGCCACCAAAAAAGTGCAATCGAAAGTGCAAGCTACCAAAAAAGCGCAAGCCAAAGTGCAAGCCAAAAAGGACGAATCAAACGTGCAAAGTTGTTGTTGTTGTTGTTGTTGTTGTTGTTGTTGTTGTTGTTGTTGGCAAAGTTGTTGTTGTGGTTGTGTTTTCTGTCTGTGTTTCTTATCAGGCTTGGCCTTTTACCGCACAACAAAAAACGATACATTTCTAAGTATCAACGTTGATATCATTTTGTTGTGGTCAGGGATTGATGGTCAGCTATTTTTTTACTAAGAGTTGCTGTTAATTCGCTGTCAATTTGGTGGTCAGCTTCAAAAGTTTTTTGTCACTTTTCAGAATAATTCAGAACTGGAAAAACACATGAGCGCCCGCCAATCGCCAAAAACCTCCGACATTTTGGAAGAGTTACACGTTACGCGAGGACATTAATACCACTGTTATACTGTCATGACACTCTCAGGAACGATAGGGGTGACGCAAAAAAGGATGACTTTTGATACACATGTTTGCTTGATTTTATTACACACATGAAATCCTCAGGTTGCAGGAACGATGAGGGACACACAAAAAACGATGACCATTTCAGCCACGTGGCAGCCACGTCCTTTCACGGGTGTAAAAGGTTTTCTCCGGTGCTCACATGGCAAAACAATTTTCATCAACAACGGTGGTCAAGCAACGCACACATGCACCATGGTCACCATGAACATGTAACATGTGCATCATATACCTCACAAATCTATCTAGACTTGAGCGCTTCGCTATGATCCTTCGTTCCATGGTGCAACACCGCCGTGGCTTTACATCGTGAGGGGCCCAGATTGTGAAACACTTTTCCTTGTCATTTAAACACGTTGCCACGTTGCCTGGGGCTTCATTTTTCAAAATTGCAATTCGAAACCTGCATTAGTGTCAACATGTTGAGACACTTTGAGATTTGTTTCGCCTTATTAAGCTGAGTCTTGCAGTCTTGTTGTCCGTAGGGGTTTGCATGTTCGTGAGCTTCCCCCAATGTGGCCCCCACGTTTCCCAACCACGATTTTTCAGGTAGTAGAGTGCCCTTGGTCTTGGTCAGTGGAATTGCTGGCGAATGGTGCCTTGGACTTCAGCAGCTTCAGCACATCATGAATCACGATGAATTTGCTTTAAGACTTCAGCACATCATGCTTGATCAAGTCTCTTGCAAAGTTGATATGTTCATTTGATCCCAATGGCCCAATGACATGAAAATTGTCTTGTTGATTTAAGATAAGACGCGTTACACGTGTTGATGTTGTGACAATGACCCTGTGCCGACTATGACTATGATCGCTCCAGGTACATACCTCTAGTGCTGGGACCAGGAAGCTTTGCAGCATCCATCATGGCTTTTGCAGTCGGCCGAAACCTCAGAAAAAGCAAGATTTGCTTCAGATTGCTTGACCGGTAATTTCAGTTATATTAGTTGCGGCATACAGGATACCTTTCCACAGAACGTCAAATGTACTATATTGATGACTCACAAATGCAGCTGCTTAAATGCTAAAGGTCTGTCTAAAAACTGGTGATTTATTTGGTATGAAAATGTAAAGTGGTATAGTAGTATATACTGCCAATTGGGTCATTATATGACACCTATACAAGAACCTGAAATGTCTGGTGCTCAAACTTTTGTTTCAAGTGCAGTTTCATGACAACAAGACGTTTGACACGTCACAACATCATTTCCTAAACAAAGATCATGCCGCATGCCACAATCTATGAAACAGTTGCAATCTCTGCAAAACATCCTTTTTCGCCAGCCTCAGGTCGATAGAAGTCAATTTGAAGATGGACAGGAGACATACCATCGTCGTGTTACGTGTTGGAAACAAGGATGATGATGTGCCAAACGATTTGCGCAGTGTCTTTCAGTCCTTTGTGAGCACAGTGAATGACCAAGCAAGTCAAGTCCGTGCCAAGACTATCAATGGTGAGAATTCGAAATTTCATTGATAACTTCCACCAAAATCTTATCGCAAAATCCCCGAGTACCACTCGCAAATTTCCCGAGACTCGCAAATTTCCCGAGTGACGGTTTCCCCATCATGGTCATTTTTGATGATTTTTGGGGTCAGTGCGGTAGCACCACGGTCTGGAGATGAAACCTTTTGCACGAGAACTGGTAAAAACAAAAGGTGTCCGATAATAACCATTTTCTTTTGTAAAAGTTGGTGATTAATATAGAGTTTTGGAACAGAACAACTGCATCGTCCCCGCACGACAGGAGCAAACCTTCATCACTTAAGGTGCTCAATGGGAAAATCGGTCATCAATGTCAATGTCAATGTGTTGGGACGATTGACGGACTTTACAAGAGTTTGGAGGACTTTGACTTGCATTCAGTCTTCAAAATTTGACTTTTGGAAACAACTTCAACCAGAGTTTGAAACAATGTGAGATTTCCAGCAGATCTTCAATGTTTGACTGTTGGAGTTCATTTTCAATCACAACTCAGACTTCGGTGATGACAGGTACATCTAAACCATCTTCGCGAGTGCCACTTCGCTTTGGACGTCCAGAGTCCGGAACACCCAACCCTGAAAATGGGAAGCGGTATGAGTGATGAGTGTGGATTGACTTCCTTTGAGATTGATTGAATTTTATTGATGGATGGGTCATTTTTTGTTTCTTCGTGAAATGATGGTTCAAGTCATCTCGCTACTGAACTTCCCTCCTGTTGTTGTTGTTGTTGTTGTTGTTGTTGTTGTTGTTGTTGTTGTTGTTGTTGTTGTAGTGATGGCGGTATACTACCCCTTGCACAGCATGTTGGACTTCCCCTTCGAAAACATTCGGCCCGTGGACCCGAATATCGCTGACCTCGGACTGTATTGCCAGTACATTCACGGTCTGGTTCTCAAACAACAAGATGAAGTGTCAGAAGTGCTTTCCACGATGCAGACCTTGTTGACTTCAATGAAGACCATGAAAGGCGATGAAGACCAAGAAGCAGCTCTTCGGGTCAGCCGACAACAAAAAGGTTATCGCAGACGCCTGTTGAAAGCCATGACAGCTATGAAGGCGGTGAAGGCTATGAAGAAAACGATGAAAGCAAGGAAGGCAAAGAAGGCGATGAAAGCCAAGAAGGCGATGAAGGCGATGAAGACGATGAAAGCCAAGAAGGCGATGAAAGGTCAGTGATCCTTCGACCATTGGTCAATATCCCTCATTCAGTGACTGAGATTGGGAGGGGTGCCTTTGCCGACTGCAGCTCGTTGGAAAGCATCAATATCCCTGATCTTTTGACTGTGATTGGGAACAACACTTTTGGCTGCTGTAGCTCTTTGGAAAGCATCAATATCCCTCATTCAGTGACTGACATTGGAATGGAAGTGGGGCCTTTGCCGGCTGCAGCTCTTTGGAAAGCATCACGATTCCTTATTCGGTGACTAAGATTGAGAGCGAAGCCTTTGACGGCTGCGGCTCTTTGCCGGTGTGTCCGAGTTGAAAAAGGTGCTATGTTTTCAAGGTTTCTTCTTCAATAATCTTGCTGGAAGGTCAGCCCTGTAATTTAGGTAGGCTTTTAGACTCAGAAATCCGGTGAGACGTGTGGTCATTGAGTTGCATTGGTTGATTGATAGTCCTCATTGATTTGACTTGCTTTCGTAGATTTTAGGTAGGCTTCTTGAGGTGTTCAAGGACTTCCAGCCGTTTGCATTGTTACATTGTTTTTTCTTTTCGACCCTGACAACCCATTCCCTCTCATGTTTAGCGTCGCCGGAACTTGAGGTTGATGTTCGCTCATCATCCATCAGGCGCATCCGATGACGTTTTCTGGACAAGTCTTCAAAGTTTAACTTTTGGATGATAATTTCAATCAGAATTGGACAACATAGAAATTTCAAAGTTTGACTTTTGGACGGTGCTTCAATCAGAGACTGAACAACATAACATTACTGATTCATTTGATTCGTTTGGCATTTTGATAGATCATGTTCTGAAAAAACATGGTGAGTTGGTGCAGGCTCAGACCTGGCTGATGTGCAAGAATTTAGCAACTTGAGCGGTGGCCTGAGTGGTAAGCTATTGAGCTATTGATGATTTGCATAAGACATGACATATGGTGATTAATGGATTTGATTTCAAGAACTGATGGAGCGTAACCCATTCAACGTACCCCTACATGCAAGCAAGATCACGCAACTCATTGTATTTTAGGGGTGTTGCCCTGGTAGATAGTCATGGCCATGGCCTTTGTGTTGCCGCTTGCCCTGATAGACAGTCAGACCCGTTGCACTGTGCAAATTGGGTGATACAGTGATACCTTTCTGAACAAATTGGGATTTGTTTCTGAGCCTTGGCTTTCAATTCTGCCAGGGTCCACTCTGAAATGATAAAGATGCAACCGTTTAGATATTCCATTTACACCTATCTAGGAAAAATGCAAAAGGGTCCCGTAAAATGGGTACGCTCCAAGCATCCTTGATGATTGCAAATGCTACAAATTTTGCTTCGCAGAGGTTTGTGATTCTTGATTCTTGTCATTTACCTGTGCCATGTGCAGGTTCACACTCAGACTCAGTACTGTAAATCTTTTCCATCTCAGCTTTGAGGTGAGTCTAGCAACTCAAGAACATAGTATCAATAAAGAAGGCCTTGCAAAGGCAGACTTCTTTTGCAGAACATGTGACATGTGATCATTCTCTTTTTTCAAGTCAGAATAGCCAGAGGCACTGCCAGCAAATTGTGAAGCACCAATCAGAACAGAATACACATGAATACATCTAGCCTGGAACCTTGATCTAGACCTGACCTAAACTTTAAAACTTTAAACCCTGTCATTGGTCATTATGTTTCACCATTTCGGAATTCAAACATGGAGAAAATAGAACAAATAACCAGTGGAACAAGTAGCACAAGCAATGGAATCGAGTTGAAGGAGCATGGCATTGTCATTGTTCGGAGATTGTGAGGGCACAAATATTGCTGCAAGTAGTGTGTCTGGCCCTACAGATGATGTCGCTGGAGTCTCCTCAGGCTCCATCGCAGATGTTCGTTCAGCCAGATTGACCTTGCAACAAGCAGGGTTAGGATCTCCAGCAAAAATCAGAAGGCGTAGAAGATCTGGACTTGGTTCTTGTGCGAGTACAGCTTCCAATCAGGCCACTGCAAATGAACCAGAAGATTCAGAAGCAACTCCAATCACATCTTTGCAGAAAGCAGTGAAAAAGCGTTGGGAAAACAGTGCAAGCAATTCAAAGTCCAAGTCCAAGTCCAAGCCGATTCATCGCCCGACTTTGCCAGTGGTGCTCTCGGATCAGTTCAATGCGCATGATGGAGCTGATGAGTTGGAATGGTATCAAAAAATTGCAGCCTCATTGTGGCAAAGCGATATCTTGAGGGCTCAAGGATCACACTTGTCCCATCATTTTGGTGTCTCTGACTATGTGGTGAAGTCAACGCAGCAACGACTGGTACTGGCAGCCATGAAGGCCCATGACAACGTGTGCTTTGGTGCTTTGAAGAATTTGGATGCTTTTGGATTTGCAAGTGGTCAATACAAACCGCATATGTTCTTGAATGTCCGACAGTATGATGAAACACCAGTTGTTTTACGCGTAGATTCTTCAGACGAAAAAAACAGGCAACAACAGATTGTGGCAGGAGGAAAACGGAAGCTTCATGCGAATGATTCAGATGTGCAGTGCTGCAAGCTCCTGGTGACGGAGCCAAGGATAGCGGCTCTCTACTTGGCAAGTGACGGCAAGAATGACTTTTTGGTGGAGAGCCAGATTCCATGTGTTCTTCAAGTGTTACAAAGCAATGCAGCCAACATCTTAGCGACAGCCCTTCATAAAAGTGGTAGCAGTGGTCATGGTGGTTCGAAGCCATGGCATCAGAGTGTGGCCAAGAACTTTTGCAAGCTGGTTCATGTAGTAACCACGGACAACTTTTCATCCAATACGGCAGCTGAAAGATTACTGAGTGAGGCAGAGCAAAACTTGCTCACCTCTGTGCCTTGGCCTGCCTGCATAATGATCCTGACAGTGTTTTGTGGTTTAGATTGAAACATTTGCCTTCAATAATTCAATATCCCATTTGCTGTTGCCAAAGATTTATTGGGGAAAGGAGTTACTCAAGTTTGATTGGTTTCTTTGTTCATTGTTGTGATCCACACTCCTCCCTGGTTTGCGGCGGGGGGTTCCAGTGTTTCAGCCTTGGGCCTGTTGTTTGGGTTGCTTCATGATGGGTAAGTGGGTCAGGGTAGGTGAGTCATGCATAAAGACATGCAAATCTTTATAATATGCGTAAATATACATCTTACACTTGATTTACCCCAAACGTGAGCCATGGAAAAGCTAGCAAGTATATATCAGTTTTCCAGGCATCCATTGTTGCTTGTCATTCCTTTTTTGACGAAGTGCACATGTGAGCTGTGATGCATTGCAAACAAGTCATTGTCACACAATAATATAAAAACTATGCCACCAGATTGCTTCATGAGTGTTGCAAGCAACATCAAACGTTGAATGAACTATGAATGGCCATTAGACACCAGGTTCTGTGATTTTCAGTCCTGTTAGATGATGACAACTGGCAATGGCTGTTGCTAAACATATCTTCCTTCACATTGGAGATGTATGGTTGGCAATGCTGTGCAGCAATTCAACCAAGAACGAGTTCCAGGTTGTCTGATTTCAAACAATGTTATGTCAAGTCTTTGTTTGATGAATCATGATGTCTTGAGTCTAGAAAGTTTAGGCAGTTTTGTTTTCTCATAAGGCATTCCACTTTCTTCTTCTTGTTTCGACAGCCTGTCTCCAAGGAAAACTTGAGTATCAGTGCTGGCAAGCTTCATCTCCCTTGTCAAGTTCACAAAGCTCACGGTGTGGCCAAGGCCATGTATGGCCTCGTGGACAATTGTGCTTCTGGGATGATCAAGACAGCGTTGTCATTGCGGAGCGGACACATGAAAAAGTTCCGGCAGGCCTTCAAAGACATTGTTTCTTCCGAACTGACAATTTGCTATGGTGGCGACCCTCTTCGCTTGGGATCTGGCCCTGAAGTCAGCTCGCATCGAAAGTTCATGCTGAACACGTTCTTCTCGACGCTGAGTTCTGACGAAAAAGGCTCGATCGAAAGCGTGTTCAATGGAAATTGGGAGACGCCCTTTCTTCAGCATTATTGTCATGGCTGTTGCGAAAGCAGAGGGGAGACAGTAGCAAAGGCACTCAGCCTTGCTAAGTACTTTTGTGCTTCTGCTCCCCGTATCTTTCCACGCCATAAGTGGGTCGGCAGCGATGAAACCCTCGACTACTTTGGCCGCCTTCAATCATTGCATCAAATCCTGCACAAGATCATCAAGCTTATCTACAGCGACATTGGTGATCAGCAGCAGCAATCCATCGATGATGGCCACATGTTGGTGCCAATGATGGGGCATGCCCCAGGTCCAGACGATGTGAAGGCGATCTTAAGGGGCTGGAAGCTATCTGCATTCAACTGGTGTACCAGCAGCACCACAATGGGAGAACTTCTTTTTTCCAGGATTGCTCTTGGGCCTCAATGCCGCCTTATGGTCAAGATGTTGTCAGTGTCAGCCGGGAACTTCGACAAATTGCAATGTGCGCAGCTTCTTCAAACAGGTTTTCGCAATTACAGAATTTTGTGGGCACATGAAAACAGTGCAGGCCAGCACCTTCTTGAAGAGATCTTTGAGCAAATGGGTTGTGATTTATCAGAGGTGATTCCTTGGAGCATGATGTCGGTGAAACATGTGCATCAACTCTATCGAATGCTTGCACGTGTTGCCACTGCGGCAGCACACTATGTCATCCAACCTCAGAGGCATTATCCTTATCGACTCTTCGCCCTGCTCGGGCAAAATCCGGAGCAAGCTGAGCGGCAGATCCTTGACGATTTCCACCTTCGACCTTGTGTGCTTGATACCTTCAGCAGTTGGTGGGTGAATCATTGGGCGGATGATGGACTACGTCAGCCGACAGCGCTGAGCGAACTTAGAGCGATAGCCTCGGAGGCAAGCATTGACATAGCTCACACAGAATGCCAACACGCTTCCAACCGACGGCTTGTCCAAGCCAAGGGGTTGCAGGTGCGAACTCCACATGTGGCCCATGCCTCTTCACACCACGTTGCCAGACATCTACGGCGGAGCACAAGCATTGGGTTCAAGTCAAGCATCAACCTCTTCAAGAAGACCAATGTCCGAAAAATCCGCAAGGCTGCACTTCAGAAAAAGGAACATGCAGTGAGTTCTCACTACAAAAAGTTCTTGAGCAAGGGGAAAGCTCTGCGAAGAGGGGGTGGAGCCTGGAATGTTTTCATTTCCGAAAGAGGAATTCGTTTTCCAAAGACACAAGCGGAGAAAGAGAAGTGGGCTGAAGCCAAGGTGGAATATCGCAATCTGCCTGAGGAAGAGAAGAATAGACTACAAGAATTGGGGTTTGCTGCCACACAAGCCCGGAAATTTGGAGCTGGAAAGGTTTTGTCACGCATACAAAAGAAACAGCGAAAGGCCTGGGGTTGGGAGTGATTGTTTTGTTTTTTCAATTTTGCCAAGGTATTTTAACAACGAAAAAAGTAGTAATAACAACAGTATCAGTGGCAAGAACAACAAAATTACAAAAACAACAATACCAACAACACGTAACAACAATAATCAATAACAACAACAGCAACAACAACTTTAGTGTGTTGGCTCTGGTTCCGTTTTTGTGTTTTCATGGAAAGATTGGCAAAGGGCTTCATGATTTGTTATTTCATGTAGCTTGCTTTGGAAGATATACATGGGGCATTTAGGTCAGGTGGCAGTTATCACTTCATTGGGCTTCATGATTTTCATGATTTTGCAATGGATCCTTAGTTACAGTTACAGTTGCCTTAGTTGACTTTTCAGAATGAACAAGAAACTCAATGAATCAATGATGAACCAGTCAGTCATCAGAATAAAACCCTTTTTGTTTTGTTGAGGTTGTATTTCATATATTTTCATGCTGTACATTTGCTTGCCGCTTGCCTATAGGCCAAGCTTTATTGATATTAATTGCTACTTGTTTCTTAGTTAGTTGAACCATGAACAGTGATTATTTTTGGTTTGATGAATGTGATCGAAACATAAGGCATCAAAATTTGAGGATTCAATCCTGGCAGTCGTAGTGACCTAATGATAAATGGCTAGAAGAATACCTGCAAAACCCTGGTTGGGCCCTTTGAACTCTGGTGTCCAGGCAGCTGCAACATTGGCTTTGCCGCAGCCCAAGAGAGGCCACCATGATGAGGCACAGTATGCATTGTGTGATATGCCCAGCATTGCAAATGTGGAAATGCCTTTGGTGCCGGTGCCAGACGATGGATCCGGTTTGAATATCAAAACAACCCTAGACATGATTCTTAGTCTGGGCAATCTGGAACGGAAAGAGCAACTGGAAACGAACAGACTGAATCAGGCAAAGGTGCACCAAGCCCTGGCATCAGCCGACGCATCAAGCTTTTCAACACTTCTTTCATCATTGATGCAGTCAGATTCAGAACTTGGACCCAGATCTCCGATATCAAAGCAAATCGTCGCAGATGCTGGGTTGATGCTACCGTGTGTTCAAACATCTGATGATGGCTCATGGGCCCCTATCAGCCCACTTGTCCCTGGCAGCAGAGCGATGTGCAGTTTGGAGAGCAGTTATGCGTCTATGGCTCATGCAACTAAGGACAGGGTTGTATTTGGCATTCTGTTGGAATCAAAATGGGCAATGACCAAGGACAATTGATTTGGTTAGGGTACCAAAAGTTCAACACCCCATACAAATTCATAGCTAGATTGATGACTATACTGATTTTTTTGGGTGTGAAGGGAAAATGAAAGCAGCACTGTGAGTTTCCTGTGTTTATGCATCCTTTTCCTATGATTCAAGTGTCATGCTTTTGCATCTTTTCAAAGGCGCATGTGTCCTTTCACAAAGGAATGTTAAAGGAATGTTGCTTGAGCAAGAAGCAGAAACATTGAAAAAGGACAATTGGAAACCAGTTTCTTTCCATGTTTCATGAAAGATCGTCGCATTTCCAAGAGGCTACTTTACCTAATAACCTAATAAAGAGTTCCTTACTTGAAGAATGAGGGTGGAAGTTGTGAAAAGCCACTTGAAAATGCAAAACAAACAACTCGAATAAATTAGATAACAAAAAACAGGGACAAAACAACAAAACAGTAAAACCAAAGGTTTCCTCAAAAACTTTGTTTATATCTTTCCATTTTTTGTTTTTGTACAGGGACTGCACATTCAGTACTGCATCTGACAAGTTCTTGTTTCGAGTGGATCTTTTATTGGTTCATGAAATTGAAAAATCAGGAGCCATCATCATCATCATCATCATCATCATCATCATGATCATCATCATCATCATCATCATCATCGCGTTTTCTGGACGCCCCACATTTGCATGATTTGCACATTTTGTTTAAGCAGTTGATATTGCAACTTTCCAATGAATTGTGGGGCTTCTCAAGGTCTTTCGAGTTTTCGTGCAATTGTTCATGTCTTGTATGCAAATGAATGCAGCAGCATTTGTGAAGATGAATGAGGAGATTTTGCATAGGATACGTATTGGATTACCAAAGGTATATTCAAGATGTTTTTTATCAATTAGATTTTTGAACAAACAGGTGGATGAGATTGAACTAGACTTTTTGATCTTCAAGATAAGCTATCACTCAGTGACACTTTGCCAGACTCCGACTCCCCAAATCTGCAGGGCCTGGAAAACGCAATGAGCCTATATAAACACATGAAGTGTGGCTAGATTTTTGAAATGCATGTGTTCTCTAAAGTGAACTTGCTTCGTTCAAATCAAGATTTTGATCATATACTAGCCTTCTTTTCAGAAAAGGTTGAACCATGATTTTTCCAATGTTCAATTTCATTGAATGTCATCTCTATCTCTTTTTGATACTTGAGAAGCAATTCTTTTTCAAGAGACAGTGCTGTTTCAAATGATCTTTCTTAAAGTAGAATTATTGCCATCTCTTGTGTACAGCTTAGCTCTACTTTTTGAAAACGACCCTTGTTTAATCACCAAATGCATTGCACTTTTCAATTTAACATGTGTTGGAAGCACGTGTGCCTTTTATTTTCTTATACGGAGCCTTCTTGCTAAGCTAATTTGAATTCATGGGTGTTTCCTCTAAGACTTTAGAGTCTATAAAAGCAGTTGTGTTTTTCAGTGTTTTAGGCTGATGCCTGAAAAACGATCCTCCAATCCAAAGTAACTTTATTAGGGGTCAAGCTAAATTCAAGTCCGAAAGACACCTTCAAATATGTGGTCAACCTTCATTTTACAAAAATATGCAGCTCTACAAGGACCAGCTATGCAACAAACATTGTTGGAGAGAGATGGTTTGAGAAATTCAAATGCTTTTACCCTATTTTAGGGCAAAGGACACTGGCCTGTCAAGAAAAAATCTGGAATGATTACACCACTTAAACAGCCAAATTTTCAGTTGAACTTGGCACCTGGTAAATTATGTTCTTACATTTCTTTCATTTTGGTGTGTTATGTCTGCTTTGCTTTCATGCCTCTGCCTGAGTTTGCAGGAGATCCACGAGTGTTGTCAAAGGAGCCACCCACCTTCGGGCTCAGAGGACATTGATTCCACGGCTATGGCTATGGATGCTGAATGGGCAAACCGACATACTATCATTGATGAAGTCCACCCAGAATTTTCTACTTCAAAGAAAGTCAAGGATGATCATCAAAGATGTCAGCGCATAGGACAGAGGTTCTGCAAGAACTCAATGGTTGACAATTTCAGGAAACGAGTGACGCAGGCTGTGCAAAGTTTCTGCAAATCTGCTGGAAATGAAGCAGCTCAAAAAAAGGCCAAAGAAGAGATGTTGGAAGGCAAGTGGATCCTTGCTTTCAGAGGAAAGCAAGTGCTTCGTGGTGAAATGTTTCCTGACCCTGGCGAGCCACTTGAAGAGCCTCAAAAGCTCGTTTACTATATGCATCTTGCTTTTGTGCTTGGAGGATTGCAACAGTTCTTTCCGGTGTTCATTCGTTTGAAGCTCATCAGCTCTGACTTTGATGATGATCATGATCACTGGTGCCCTCGCAAAATGAGGCTGCAGGCTGAGAAACACATTCTGGATTACCATGAGCTTTGTTTGTTTCTGAATATCGAATATGAGTGGTCGATCCAAGTGATTGAGTTCAGTGATGATGATACTGTTCCAGGGTATTTTGTGCCAGGGCAGATTTGTGCTCACCGGAAAGATTTTCCTCCTCAGTACTTGGCATGGAAGGGCGCAGCCTTTTTCTCGGAAACGCAAAGAAGGCATGGGCCCAGGCCACCGCCAGCTGTTCCCAAACCCAAGCCGAAGCCTAAATCAGACGACAAAGATGTGACCTTGGATCTTTTTGAGGGAGCTCCATTGATGCTCCAAGCTGACGTGGAAAATCCAGGTCCAAATCCCGCCTTCGAAGTGGAGCATCTAGAATCCTCAGACTTTGATTTTGATTTTGATACACAGTTGGAGTCTCATGGTGATCCCAGTCAGGTGATGGATTTGACAGATCAAGGGCCTGATGATGCTGCAAGTTCAGTGGAAAGCGACCAAGATCTGGAGTTGTTTGATTTGGAGTTTCAAGACACAGCAGAATCAAATATTGTTGACCCTTCTTTGTGGGGCTATGTTGAGGCATTATCTGCAATCGACCCAGAAGCTGGAGAAACTGGAAGGGATGAGCTTGGCCAGGTGGACCAACTGGTGGTGCAGGATGTTGGTAGTGCACCAGCACCAGCAGCAGCAGCCCCACCACCCGCAGAGGTGGCAGAACGACGGCCTGTGATTGATCGGAGGACGCATGATGGTCTTTGTGTCAGAGTCAGCAGTGGGGGAGAGGTGGTTTCTGCCATCAAACATAAGCCATCGGCCAATGATGCATTCATTGTTTGCCATTGTCACCCCAATTGCACAAAGACAAGAACATTGAATGCAAGTACCACGAGACGTCGACAAGGACAAGGACGTGTGTTTGGCTTTTTAGCAGCATGGGCTTTGCAAGGGCCCAAGTTCGCTACAAAAAGTGAACATATGCAGTGTACTCCATCGTTTGAGGCTCGAAAGGCTGCCAGAGCTCTTTTGAAGGAGGAGGGCAATGCAGATGCATTTTTCGCCTTGGAACGTGCCAAGATGGACGGAGAAGATTCGGAACCTGAGGTTTGTCCATAGTCGTAGTCCGTAGTCATAGTCATAGGTCGTAGGTCAGCATCCATAGTCCGTAGGTCGTAGGTGCCCAATGCTCTTAGTCCTCTAAGCTTTTAGTCTTCAGGCCAGCAATCAGAACATTCAGCATGCAAAACCTGTCTTACTGAAATGCTACTACAAGTTGTGAAGTGTGAAAAACTATACTAATACATATTATATCTTTTTGAATCTCAAATTTGAATCTTGAACGAACAGTTGCTTTCAAGCGAACTAAGAGCTGGCAACAGCAATGCGGTGATGCGGCAATGATTCCACACGTTTTGGCAGTACCTGTAAGTAGCTTGCAGCTTGCAGCTTGCAATTGTGATTTCACGATCAACAAATCTTCAGTCGGTCCAAAGGAGGTGATTAAGGATCCACTGGCAAAGAACCGGTGAGGGATTTGAATAGCTTCGATTGTTCGCAAAAAGACATTGAGGTGTTCTGTGTAGTTCAATTAAGAATTTCAGGCTTTCAGATGACTTCACTTCATTGTACTGTGCTTCCCTTCATTTATTGTGTTGGGTATACACTGCTGTGAAGCAGTTACTGTGGCATCCAGATTCTTATTGTGACCTGTGACTTTTGATGTGGCATTGTGATTTGATTCATACATAGATGTATTTCTTCTAATGATTATCAGCAATGATCTTGATTTGTGACCGTATTCGGAATTTCAACTTGAATTGGAGCTGCCTGTTGAGTTGACTAAGCCGCAAGATTGCAGCAAGATTGATTATTCAATATTCAATCTGAAATGCATAATTGATTATTAATAAATTAGAGGATTGGAGATGATTTCACTTTTTTTCATGTAGATACTGCAGTCTTATGTCCACTACATCTTTCCAAAGCAAAGTAATATACTGACTGCTGGTTGCTGATGGCAAATCGGTGAACTTTTGTATCTTATGAATTGCAACTTTAACTGTGTGATCCATGTGTTTTGTGATTGGTTTGGACGCAGGATTTATCTAATTGGCAAGATTGAAAAGTGTGCTTGTGAGGTCGTTCCAGCCAGCAGCGATTGGTTGTCCGAAGCACAAGTGATGCAGCATAGGTGCATTTGATTTCATTGTTCTGGAAAACAAACACCTAATGTGGAGGACAAAACAAAATACCCATTCTAATCACTAGGCCTTCACACCAAAATGCTGATGCTGTAATTTCGAAATCATTATTTGTTTGGTGGCATCAGACAGATCATGAAATAATTTTTGAGTCTATGACCTCATGCCTTGCGTCACTGCAACTGCATGGTCATGGTCCTTTGACATACATGATCACTGTGACATTGTTGCTTGTGGCTCGCAACTCAATGAGGTCATTTGTAGAAGCTACAAAGCTACTCTGGCCAGGCACTGGGTAATGATTTTCTTTGTTTCTGATCTTATGTGTTTTGTCCATTGGTTCAATTGCTCATTGATTGATCTATGGTTTGGTGTTTCTCTTGATACTCTTGAGGAAATGAGGAAATATGCCTTGACGCCTTGAAATATGTTGAGTTATGTTTGCAAAAGGGCATGGCATTGGACTCTGGAGGTCCTTGCTCAGCTAGAAGAGAATATCACTCACATAAGTATTGATTGATGCTTCTTCAACTCAGCTAAACTGAACTAGACTCAAGGCATGGCATGCAACACACTCTGCTTGATTCTTCTCAAGATTGAAGATCTCTTGGCTGTTGTGGCCCACTGCGATTTGAACGTTCATCATGACCAATTTGGATTTTCTTTGTGCCAAATCTCAGCAAGTAAGAAGCGAGTAACTAGGTCAATTGCTTACTGCTTACAGTCTACAAATCACAAATGCCATATGTCATATGTCCTCCTTTCACATTTCTCTCATCAGAACTTTCCGAACTTTGGAACAGACATGCCACACACAGCTAAATTACGTAGTTTGTTTGTTTCAGCCACACACCTGTCCAATCAGTGACAGCCTTTGCTGCTCTTTCCTGCCTGCCCTCACAGTCATGGATGGAACTCATATTGCTGTAGATTGCGCAGAAGCTGCTTTGACTAGTTTGGACACAGGAAGTGGATTGCCATCTCTGGATTCCGAGAAGGCGGGGAAGATTGGTGGTCGATATTCCGATTCAGATGATTTTGATTTGGAGTCAAGCATTGACTCTGACCACAGATTGAAAAAGAGGGAAGCACTTCTGGCCCTTTATTATGCAAAGCCTATGTACCAGTTCTACAAAGATTACAAAGCCAAGGCCAAGGCCATACATGCCCAGCATTCCCAAGATTCAGAAGAAGATCAAACATGTTGGGACATTGACTTGCCTGACACTCCCAAAGTCATCTTGAAATCAAAGCGAGACTGGGAAAAGGCTTTCTACCGATGGAAGTCTGCAATGAAAAGAGTTTCTTTTCAGTAGCGAGCTGCTGTGCAAAAGATTGCACACAAGTCTTTGTAATTCAGAACTGTAACTTGTTAAATTCACAGTGCAATCCGAGACTGCAATCGGCATGTTTCTTACCATCATGTCAAATGATGGATGAACCGATCAAGCGCACACTTGATTGGAACTGTGCATTTGTTACTCGAAGAATCTTGAGGGGTTGAAAAGCATGTGTGATGTATGTATGTTTCACCCATTTCACCCTTTCATTTGGTGTAGCTCAGCAGTTAGACCCTAGGCAACATGTGGCATCTATTTCGGTAACATGGTTTCATCCATGGGATGTATATATTATATATGAGAGTTGAGCAAATGGTCCACGAAAGGGGTTTCCTTTGCGTAAGCCTTTGGGTATGCAATTAGCAGTATCGGCTAAAGTTTTTTTCTGAAATGGCGAAATAATTTTTTTCTGGCTAAAGTTTGGGCGAAAGTTCATGTACACATGTCTAAATTGCATTGTAGATATTTGTACTTAGTGTTTATTATGTATATGTTTCATTTTGTAAAAACTAGTGGGGGATTTTTCGCGAAAATTTGGCGAAAGTTTAGCTAAAGCTTGGCAAAAGATGGCCTTCCCTCGAAAACTAGGTGGCCTAAACTGTGGACTTGTTGTGTCAGAACTGGCCGATGAAGGTGAGCAAGGACCAACATCTTAAAGCAGAACGTAAATGTTTAAGTGCAGCTGCCGCAGAATGAAGTGTGATGAGGGATCAGACGCCTGGAAAAATTTGAGGATATCACACATCCACGTTTTTCTTAAAAATCTTGGCCAACATGTACCGTGAAAGAAAAACATGGAGTTCGCGAAAGTTCGGCGAAAGTTCTTTTTGGCAAAGATGACGTTTTCCAGATGAAAGAATTTAGAACAACCCTCATATATGTATAGTATGTATAAAGAATATACCATCTACTATAATTAATGATTATGTATATATATATATATTTATCTATATATATATATATGCCATCCCAACTTGTTGACCAAACCACGCAAAGACACCTTCAAAGTGAGAAGTTGTTTTTTTTCGAAGAGGCTGAAGGTCACCTTTGTAAGTTTGTCTGAATCAATTTTCACCAATGAAAAGTATCCCAGACACCTTGGTTGGATTGGCCAGGCCTTGGCAGCGTGCTGGTGGGGCCCTGTGGTCTGCTGGTGGAGTGTCAAGATCCCAAGTACAAACTGGGGCATTTAGCAGTCTTTATTTGTCTGCGATGGCTTCCAACACTTTGATATCACATCATTACACATGTGGTTTTTTAACTGCTCTCAGAGGAGTCACATCCAAACATGCATTGGATCAGTCGTCAGTCATCAGTCTTGCTGATTTTGCATTTTGAATCCTGAACTCTTGACCATCAGAAGTGGTCGCGGTTTCAATTCAACAAGGCCCAAGTGGATCAAATTTGTGGCTTAGGGCTTCGGGTTAGGACCGGAAATGAGTGGACAACAAATGGACACAGGTTGAGGGGTGTTTAGGTCTATGTCTATTTGAAGATGATTATTGTTTCTGCTTTTGAATTCAGGATGCATGACCGAACGCCAATTTTATGATCCATTTGAATGCAAGTCACAAGTGAACATATTTCAACATATTTCTCAAAAGTTAGATTTTTTGATTCTCATCTACTTGTACTTAATCACTCATTTCGTTCTCTGTGTGGAGCTGCAGCTTTGTTGTGGCCAGCCATGAAAAGAAGCTTCAGCACTGCCAACCTACAGGCATCTGCACCTGAGATGCCAGAGTCCAAGCCAAAGTCAGAGTCAGAACCAGAGTCACCAGACAAGGATAGATCGTTCACCTCTTCATTTTCACCTGGGTCAACTCAGCACCCGAGTGATGCTGAAACACTTGATCTCTCCACTGGCTTGCCCTTCAGTCAGGTGGGCCTGCGACCAGCTGAAGAGCAGATTGATCCCGATGCGGACCCTGTGGCAGCTTTTTATTTCAGTTCAGGTGCAGAAACGGAAGATGTTGGTGCTGCAGTTGAAACCAGTGCCAATGATGTTGCTTCAGCAGCAGCAGTGATCTCAGAATTCTTGCAAGAATCTGGCGTGGATGAATTTGCAGGTGATGATGCAAACGAAAATGGATCTGAACTCACTTCACTTGACCATCCTGGCGTTGAAGCCCAAGCTTCAAAGACATCACAGGAAGTTTTGGAACATGATTTGCTACCCGACATGGCATTCACAGCAGCTTGCCAGATTGGCTTGAACATCCTCCCACTTGATCCAGATGATGCCTCCAATCTGCCCGTACGATCTTGGAGGGATCCATTGCGCCAGATTTTGGACTTGGAGACAGCCCAATGGAAACGCCCTCTCCAATTGGGCACACTATGCTCAGGCCTTGGAACCCCACACCTGGCGCTGGTGGAGTTGGGTATTCCTGTGAATGAGGTCTTTGCCGCAGATCCCAAGCCATGCTGTTCAAAAGTGGCTGCAAATGCAAACATTCAACCAGATCATTACTTTCATGATGCTGCTTGCATCCTTGATGGAAGTGGGTGGTGCAGAGTGCACTCCACCACATGTGAGGTGCCACTCTTGAGCCTAGACCTTTGTGTCGCAGGGTTCCCATGCAGCCCTTTTTCGACACAAAGGGCCTGCAGATTCAAGCGTCCATGGCATTCTCATCCTGAAGCACCAGTCATGAAAACGGTTTGCCAAGGGATCAGGAAGGAGCAACCACGTTTAGCTTTGCTGGAGAACGTTGTTGGGTTCTTGCGAGAGCCAAGGCATTGTGAGCCAAAGTGTTATTTTGCAAGTCAAGTCTTTTACAGGGCTTTGAACACTGGAAGTATTGAATTGTTCCTATGTCTAGTTTATCCCTTGACTTTTTCCATATATGCTTTCGTTCACTACGCATTATGCTACCAACCACTTTGTATTTCCTGAACTTAACTAAGTAGTGTACATACATAGGGGGTTCTGGTTGTGTTTATTTACAACTTGCATGTAATGGAAACTGTGCAGGCCAGAGCAATCTCCAGAGACTTCCAGTCCATGGGACGCAAGATTCCACATTGGAAGCCCTCTTGATACTCTGCTGAGCATTGTGAACGAAGGTACATCTGTGACAGATCAGGATGGAGCACGCTACTTGCACCACATAGTCTACATTGATGCTTCAACATTTCTTCCAGCAGTTCGGGACAGGGTGTACATCCTTTTGGTGCACAAGAGCATCGGCAATCGTGAAGCTGTGATGCACAACATTGAAGAGATCTTCAAGCAGCATTGGGCAAAGAAGCATGTGCCTGTGAGTTCGCACATGAAAGATTTCTATCTTCGCCCTGATTCAAAGCTGCTGGCCCAAAGGCTTGCTGAAAAGCAGGCAGGGCTGGGTCCATTGAATTGATTGGGTGCAGCGTCTATTAAGCAGTGATATACCCTCACATGTCACAAGTTACAAGTCATACCAGGTACCAAGCACTTTAATTGACCTAGGCTCAACCTAGCCGCCTAGCTGAGTGACCTAACTGTGGCTGCTGTAGCTACCCACACTCACAGGGGTGTGTTGCAACCTTGAACCACTGCTCTTTGGTCAAGCCTTCAAGCCGTTCAAGCAATCAAACAATCTTGCTGAGATACTTGAAACCAAAAATATGGATTCAGAGAAATACTATTACAATTTGCTGTCCAACTGAGCAAATGGCACATCAAGTTATCATGGAACAACCACAGCAATCAATTACAATTACATGGCATGGAGTTTGTTCAATGCATTAATTCTTTTGATTTGTGTTTGCGCCCTTTGTGCGTGATCCTTTATTCTTTAACTTTAAACTCGGTGGTCACAATGAGCAGTGCAAGACTTTTTGCTGCTGATGCAGATGGTGAATTGTGGGAGCTATTGGATCTATCTGGTGATGGGACTTCTCACAGGCCCAGGCATTTGCAATCCAGCAGAAGCCGATCCAGAGAGCAGCATAGGAAGGACATAGTTGCTTGGTTTCTTTTTGTGTCTCTGATCTTGATATGGTGTTGTCTTTGGTGACTCTGGTGTATACAAGCTAGTGGAGTCGTTACCAATTTACACATTCACACAATGTGGCTGCATTGAGTTCTAGAGTCAAGGGTTACTATCTACTACCCAGTCCTACCATTTTGCTTCAGCTGATTCCTTTTGCGATACACCAATGACTTCTTGTTCTTGAGCTGGCTTGGCAACCAGCTTTCACTGCAACATACTGTAGATTGAGAGGCATTTCACTTACAACAGTTTGGACATCACAGGCCAATCATGTGACACCCATTGTTGGAGAAACTGTAAGAATGTGCACCTTTGTGTTTATGTTTGGCCATAAGCCAAGGAACAGGAACGCCGACGCATCAAGGCATTGGAGAAGGAGTTGGATCGGTTGAGTCGACTGGCCAATGAATTGCTGCGGGACATTTCCAAGCTGCAAGTTGTTTCAGCTAGGCTCAGGACTCGATAGGACATTTCAGTTTGCAGAGCCAGGGCACAGAAATGGCATGACTGACCATGTTGATTCACGGTCAAATGGTTTTGCAACATAAACTTTGTTTTGATATACATAGAAGAAGGTAACATGAGAGCTGCCCAACCAAGTGCCAAGTGGCAAGCGAACTGGTTCAGCGTGGTTGAGTATCAAGAAAGCAACCATCAATTCAACACATTTTTGGATTGGCAAAGGTATTTGCAATCTGCAATCACACTTGCTTGTCAAGTCTGGAGGCTTCAAATTTGATGGCCCTCAGGCATTAGAACATGGCCGTGCGAAATCATCTAGTGACAAGCAGAAACAATCAACAGGCTTGAATCTGTTGAGCGTCTTACATTTGTTTTCATCAAAAGGCCCACAAATTGCAGCCAATCATTTGAATGTCAATGATCCAATGGCATGACTTGCTGCATGGCATGAGGCCTCAGACTTAATTTTGAACAGTCATGAAAAAAATCGCTGAAGGGTGAAGGGCTGAGGAATTCGTTATTGAAGAAGTGATGTTTGATCAGAACACTTCTTACTGTGTCCAGTTTTTTTGTGTAGCACATACATATGTGCACAGGGTCTGAGTTGATTTCACTGAACGTTGTTCAGTTCAGGCCTCACCTTGATTTTTGAGACATGAACATGTTGCCACCAGAACTGTTAATCGATTTTGAATCACTTGAGCGAAAGCACCATGGAAAGTAGCATCGATAGCTTTATTAGCTGGAGCGAAATCCTGGTGTTAGTAGTGTTGAGAGTGCATCACTTGAGCGAAAGCACCATGGAAAGTAGCATCGATAGCTTTATTAGCTGGAGCGAAATCCTGGTGTTAGTAGTGTTGAGAGTGCATCACTTGAGCGAAAGCACCATGGAAAGTAGCATCGATAGCTTTATTAGCTGGAGCGAAATCCTGGTGTTAGTAGTG
>OMLO01000696.1_pt1 | contig 23332 bp, 24 predicted proteins | sample 1674811 | NCBI WGS metagenome assembly OMLO01 (sample SAMN06265003, study PRJEB25207) | coral metagenome | isolation source: Coral host | place: Mexico:La Bocana,Puerto Morelos, Mexico | collected 2008-11-13 | reverse complement strand
ATATTTGGTTTATCTACGGACCACTGTGCCACCCCAGGACAGTTCGTTTTCTGTTGCCATGGCCATGTACCGACAAGCATGAGTGTTAAGTCTTCAGTGAAGAAACCAGTGTTCGTAAATTCACCAACAGTGTCAACGAATAGAACAACCAGGCAAACACCAGCTGACATAACTAAGTTAAGCTGTTAAATTTCAGTGTATTAAATTATTTATTACACCCCAGCAGTGGAGTCACCGATTTGCTGTGTTTTAGAATAAGCCAAATGAAGACTAAATAATCATTTAAAGACGACTTTTCCATTGATGCTGTTAACCTTGTTTGTGACACCTGCAGAATTTTGCTGTCAAAAACCTGAAAATTGGACCACGTACATACTAATTAAATAATTCGTCGTATTTCGCCGATAGATCGTGAATTCTTCTTAGTTTCGCACTTGAAAACATGGATTGACACTTTTGTTGAGCTTTCATGCATAAAGGTAGGGAAAACATCAAACGTTTCTTTTCCTTTTTGTAATTAAAGGTACAATCATATTCCTGTCTATATAAAACGGTCACTTCAGTTACTGGTTGAAATGATCTTAAAATTATAATTAACATTAACATTCTCAATCATTCTTCCTGTATTTATCTGCAGAACCTTTTAGCATTCAACCGACAATTATTAGAAATTTGACTCATGTTCCGAGAGTCTTCTGTTGTTGCGTGTTTTGTCATGACGAGCGTAATTCTTTACGTTCAATGTAAGTAGAATATTATCGTTAATATATATGTTACTAGCCAACCGACTTGGTTGTGATATTGCAGTTTGTGACTGTCCGTTTGAATAATATTTCGTTACTAAACTCTATTTAAAATGAACTTGTCTTAAACTACTGTAGCCTCAACTGCAAAAATAACTTGATTTAATGCCGATTTTTTTTCCAGGTGCTCGAGCCTCGGGAAATGTGCAGAGTTCAGCACAACAAAGAGATCTTAATGGACTGCTAAAAAGTAGGTAAATCAGTCCAAGTCGGCGACAGTCTTAACTTTGTACTCGTAAGTTTAACCCCTGATAGGGAGAGAGTCCAAACAAGACTTTAATTTGATATGCCGGTGCAATGTGTTACTCTTCCCAGCACTGTTTCCAAGAGTGCTTTACATTGTTATGATAATTCATTGCCAGTTAGCTAGGCGGCAATGACAGCTACGCTTAGCTCTAATGTTGCAAACCTAAAATTAATTTTATGTGTTATTTTCTCAATACCAGGTAAGTTCATCACATTCGCTCGACATGGATTCGACGAACACAACAATTTTCGTGTTCTCCATCATGTTGCTCCTCTCAAATGGTCCGATAAACTAGCGATACAAGCTCAGAAACTCGCCTACAAGATGGCTTTCAAGGGAACTATTCAAGTGCCAGGCATTGATCTGTTCGGCGAAAATAGAGCCAAGCTTTCCGCGGTCAATTTCGACTGCGAGACTGCTGGGGAGGAAGCTACCAAGATCTGGTACAATCAGGGCAGTAATTACAGCTACGCTGATCCACGACTGAATAGTAACACTGATTCATTTACTCAAGTTATTTGGAAAGGAACCCGGGATATTGGGATGGGCTGTGCACAGAGAAAAGGAACTTTAAGTAACGATATCTTTGTTGTGGCTTTGTACTACCCCCCAGGGAATAGCCCGCGCGCTTTGCGGCAAAACGTCATCAGCCCCCGTAGGAATGTGAACGATGCATATTCGTCGATATTCCGGAAGAGGAATAAACTGCAACAAACTAGACGTGCACAGCTGGTGGTTCGCGGTAAACTACAATAGCACCTGCGCAAGAGCAATGCAAGGCGTTTATAATTATTGACTAGTTTCTGGGTGTTATCGTCTTGTGCAAATGGTCATATATTGTTTATGCTATACATTATTACATAGTATTGTTTTGCTGGCGCTTTTTTATAACTGTTCAAGATGACACTTTCTTAACACTGATTGATATTTCACTTCCCTTCAAGTGTTGTCAAATATCTGGTATATTGCTTAAAAATAATAACTTATTTTCATGCCGTAGTAGAGCCAAATAATCGGGGAAACACTTAATCAAAAGGAAATTATGCAAATCAAAATAAGTATAACTTAAGGTTCTAAAGCAACACCTGAGCTTCCCAAAAGAGCAAAAAGGGTAATTAAATATCTTTAAATGTGTATCACAAAGGTCTTTGTAGGAGGTTTGACTCTCGTCTAATTTCAATAAATCATTTTCAAGTTGTTAGTTTTTCGTTATGTTTCAGTAGTTCTAAGCTTAGCCATGACGTGAGATGAAGTTTAAACGCTTTAGTTAGATGACAACCAACCAACCTTGCTGTTTATAAATGTTTAATAATCCGCAATATGGCGATTACCTCAAATTAGCTACAATTTCTCTTCGGTAGTTTAGGAACATAAAACAAGCATTAATACCAAAGGAGTTGAAATGTGGTGAAACATCTGATTCTGAGGTTAGTCTGAATTAATTCTGAATCGCCGAACATCTGACAAGAATTCCTCTAATCAGTCAGTGTTAGGCGCTCTTTTTATGAGTTTCAAAATATAAATGACTGACCACTCTATAACAACAGGTTACTTGTGTAGATATTGTTTCTAATTGCCTCAGTTCCGTAATTCCGTAACTAAATAGTCTTCCTGAAAACAGAGAGAGGACAAAGACATGCCTTAAAATTTAGATGTTATTATTGAAATCCCACTTACAACAAACGTTTTTTGGTCTCAACTGAATAAAATGTGATGAACACTGAAATTCTGTTCTGTTTAAAGCTTTGTGTGACTTTGAGGCACTATAAAAGCAACATTGGTTTTCTGTTTTATGATCGAGATTCTAAATATTCTTGTTAAGTTACGAGTCACTAGTCATAACAATGGCTCAAGGCCCTTATTATAATAAAACCACTAACACTAACGTGCAATTTTGAAAAAAAAATATATGAACTATACTCTATTCACCGGGTGAATTTGACGTTTACAATATGAAAAAGCAATAGCTTGGAAACAGTGCGTGTTTGTTAATATCATGTAGCTATTGGTAACCACTTGTCTCTTTCCTTGGTTTCCGGGGCATTTTCAGGGCCCATCAGATGAAAGCAATCGTGCGTTTTATTAGTTTACCTGTTATTACAACTTCCTACAAGGTGCTCTTCTGGTTTGAAAAGCATATCTTGCTTTAAAGTCAAAACGTTCTTTTCACAATATCAAATCTGATTATTTTGAATAAAGTGTGAAAATTTTACAATGGCTAGCCTTACATAAGTATGTTTCGTCCCTTCAACTCGTCAAACATCGCGTTTGAAGTCCCGCTAGCATTAAAAAATAGCTTAAAATGGTAATTTGGCCTTATTTCACACAAGCCTTCCCAATTGGGTAATATGCCATTCAACTTGAAAAAAGGGTGAGAATTTTACCATGGCTAGCATTGCGTACGTATTTTTCGTTCCTGTCAAGGGACTCATCAGAAGACCAAATTATTTGGAAACGTATCAGTTATGCTTCTACGTTTGAAACAAGAGGTAGTAACTGATTGGCCACTCAAACCACAGAGTAAACTGAGAACTCCTCACGGCAGATCTTTAATCTCATACCCAGATCTCACTCTGCTTTCGGTGTGAGACGTGCAGATCTATTTTCAGTGGTCGAAAGCAATGTATTGTGTGAAGATAATTCTAACTTCTTTTTGCAAAGGACAGAGATGGAGAAAATCAGTGACAAGCCAGGAATTTGAACTAATAGAGTTCCGTAATTAAACGCAAACATGTATTCCTTAATATTAATTGTACATTCACTCATTGTATGACGAGCTTGTCACAAATCGTCACCTTCAATATAAAAGCAAGGATCATCATGCACATCCTATTTACGAGGCTATAAAACGAAATACTGATTAAATACGCAGTCAGATCAAACTTACTTATGTTTTAATTCACGTATTTTCACGAACAGAGTTCTGTAATTTAACTTACAATGAGGATTGTGAAGGTGATCAGTTTTCTCATCTGCCAAACTGCTTTGCGTCTCACAAGGGCTGCAGGTTGGTTTTATTCTTTTTCCAATATAGTTCTTTTAACAGGATATTGCCAGTCGAGGTTCAAGCCAGGCATACCAGTTATTTACTATTTCTGACAGAAAAGATAAGCATTTAACGTATACTTTGCGTCAGTTAAGGGTGAAAGTTTCTAAAGAAACTGTGGTGCTGCGTCGGTGGGGGTAACAAGGTAATTTGGTTAGTATCAACTAAGTTGAAAATGTGAATTGGCCACCGCAAGGAGTTAAAAAGCTGACGTTTCGAGCGTTAGCCCTTCGTCAGAGCGAATGACGAAGGGCTAACGCTCGAAACGCCTGCTTTTTAACTCCTTACGGTGGCCAATTTACATTATATTTGCATCAGTTAGCTGACTTACGCGCCTCGATAACATTTTAACATTAAATTCTCGTGTGAAAATAGTTAGCATAGAAACTTTTCGCATAATAATGCTTTTAAACTAAGGAAATGTAAGTGACATGTGTGATATACCACTCGAAAGCGTTATGTAACAAGTATGTCCATCCTTTCAACAGCCGCTGTGTGGAAATTAGGTTCAGTCCCAGTCCCTTTTCTGTACTTCACATCGTACACCCTCCCCTTTTAGAAACCTTCATCCAGAAAACGTTACACTATTTAGGCATTGATTCACTAGTAAATCAAAGGACTAACAGTACTGCATTCCTTCAGTTTAACCTTACCTTGTACTGTTGAAGTGGTCTATATACGTAATTATCGTACAGTTGTACTTTTTTTCGTTGCAGATGATAGCAATGAATATCAAATGGCCCGGGCGACAAAAAAGTCAATTGAACTACAGACTGCTTATGTTTACCGCAAAGAAACGCCAAGGAGACATCATTATTCTGGTGGGGAGATGAAAGTGTTTGTAATTAATGCTTGCCCTTTAGCGGATCCATCAGTATAGTTCTTTACTCAACCTAAAAACTCATTTCCCTCCCCCCTAAGGCAGCCCACGTTCCCCTTTCCTTCCAATCACAACACTAACTGATAGGAATCAATAACGTAGAATGACGGGCTTCTGTTTCCTTGATAGTGATCTTAGGGAGTAGTGGTAAGACCATCCTTGGGCCGCTTGTTCCAGAGTCTGGAGAAGAACAAATCCACAGAGTGCAAGGATTTGTCCTCAGGCCGGACACCATCAAAATAGGTTGGTCAAAAGAAACGCGTAGGATTTCACAACTAGCTATCAAAAATGTCCTCTATTTTGCTTTACATGTAACTAAATCAGTTTATAGTAGCAGCACTCTGTTCTGAGGCTAATATCTGTTCAAAGTTTTGGGCTTCCTTAACGTTACGCTTTGATAAATTGCTTGTATTCCCTTATGTTCTTGGTGCTAGACTGGCGTGTTGTTCTTGTTGCTAGGTTACATGTACTTGTCCTTGTTGCTAGGTAACATGTACTTGTCTTTGTTGCTAGGTAATCCCATAGAGTTTGCTGGAACAGCTCTGAACACTCACAATCGTTATCGAATGTATCACCACGACCCAGCACTGAGGTGGTCTGATAAGCTGTCATCACAGGCGAATAAACTAGCTTATCAAATGGTGCAACAGTTCAGGAAAGAAAACTCGAAGAGATTCGAGATCGCAGAAGAGGAGAGCGTGGGAGAAAATGTGGAGCGGTTTCTAGGCGTGAAGTTTGGTTGTGACTCGGCTGCGGCTATGAAGGCAACTGATAACTGGTACAAGGTATGCATTAGACTTATTAAATAGAAGGAAATGTGCTCTGACTCAAAGGCTCGCTAAACATCGCTGAGATCCAAACGAAATTAGAGACAACTATAACTAAATTAAAAAGTCAAAGGTTTGATAGAAATATCGAGTTAAATTACAGTAAAATTACAAAACTTGCACTTCTGAATTTTACACGATACACTGTGATATAGCTTCTTGAGTCTTCGCAACAAAGCATTGTAAGTCGCTTTAGAACTTTGCGATATCATTTACAGCTCGTCAAATCAATCACCTCCTTTTTTCCTCCAATTAGCAAAGCAAAAACTACAGTTACAACTATCCTCATCTTCAGGATGGAACAAATTCCTTCACACAGTTGGTGTGGAAGGGTTCGCGATTCTTTGGTATGGGATGCGCTCTACGCAAAGGTCTGCTGGCCAACGATGTGTTTGTAGTGGCTCTGTACAGTCCCCCCGGTAATGTAGGCGACGGGGTATCAGTTAATGTTTTGAGGCCTGGACTCAAGGAAGCGACAAAGCCTGACGTGTACTCCAATATATTCAGAAGAAACAAGGTCACGGTAGCCGTGAATAAAAACAGTATCAAACGTGAACATTTATTTCACTTATTTGAGACAGGTTAGCGTTATTATGATAACTTAACTGTGAACACTTTTTAATTGAAGCTTAGCACGTTAACCATAGTTAGAATTAATTCTAATTTTGGCGCAGAGCTGCTTTCTCAACGCGTTAGAGGATTCAGACGGACAACCGCTGTATATAACATCCACGACATGTAAACTGTTTCAGTTTACAATCATAAGGCGTTAGAAGTTCAATTAAGAAATTTGCGATAATGATAGATTTTTAATTTGACACGGTGCATGCTGTTAGTTAACGATAACCTTGTTATAACCTATAACACTATATAATCAGCCTAACTCTTGGTCTACTGATTGCAGTCACCACTTGCCTTAGTAACTTCTCATGTCTCAGCACCCTTAAAATTCTTGTGATCTTTCCGGGACCTTAACGGGACCCACGCTAGCAATGCTACGGGGTAGAGGGCCACAGAATTCTCACCATAATCTATGCAATGGGAAGAATTCAAAGCTGCATAGTTAACATAAACACCTCAGATAGTCATTGTTTTTAGCATTAATTTCGCCTGTTTACCTCCAAAACAGCACGCGAAGAGAACGAAGATGTGAGTGAATGCGAAAAATTAGGAGTAAGAGGAGGGGGTGAGGCGAGCGATTTTCCACCCTACCCCTTCTCGCTCGTCCCTCTCACTTTCTCCCCCATTTTTTTGCTCACCCCAAGCGCGCTCCATCACTCGCTCGCTCGCTTGTTCAATCTCTGCCCCTGTGGACCGCGAAGGAGCGCGTTAACTATGTTCAGTAGACTGCCACTTCTCATACGGTTTAATTAACTAAGCTTGTAATACTTAATGTTTAGCCTAAACTTAAGGGTTCAAATGCTTTGATTTTAAGTAAACAATAGGTAGAGACAATAAATAGGCTCAGCAGGACGTGAATGTGTTTTGTTTTCTTTTTCTTGGGATAAGTAGGCCACTGGTTTGAGAGAAAGTGTGAGACTCACCTCCACTGAGTTCTTTGAAAATAGCTTATGACTGATAGTTCCGTGTTTCTGAGTATTTCACTGTATCAAGGGAAATAAATTTCCCTTCCCATTACTAGTTAAAAAAAAAACGAAACGTGTGAGCCTTTTTTGGCCTTCGACTCATACCAACACACCGTGGGGTTCTGTAAAAGTTGTCACAGTGATTTGGCTATCCCCTGAAATCCCTAGTGTGAAAGCGTGAAATAGTAGGGCAAGTGAAATTAGTCATAATTCTTCCAAAAAACCACTTATCTTCTTACGAAGCTTTGCCTCGTTGAATTAAAGCTTTCTTAGTCTTGAAATAAACACTAACAATAGTCGCAATTTATAAAGACTGTTTGATCCGAGTCCGAAGGTATAACGACATACAAAACCGTGTTCGCGCGCCAAAGTTCCCTGTTTGAACATGCACTTGGTCCCTTTCGATAAGCCTTGAAATGCACGTTACTTTAAACAAGTAAGGCGCATTTTAAGCATAGGATAGTTCGGCTATTGAATTTAATCAATATGAAAGCGAACACACTGAGATACGATCGCCACGCGATATGTAGGTCGTCAACTTACAAGACGAAAGGCATTCAAGGGAAGAAAAAAGGACTAGAAATGTTAAAAAGTAAGGGATACCCAAATCCCTAGTGATATCCCTATTGATATGTGTGTATACGAAAGGTATTCAAGGGAGGAAAGGACTCCCATTGCGAAAAATCAAGAGGATATCCATATCACTATGGAATTGGCTATCCCTAATATTTTGGAATTTCTAGCCCTGCCTTCCTTGAATGACTTTCGTCTTTGTAAATTTTATCTTCAATGGACCTGGTTACCCTAAATTAAAGAAACGATAACAAGCAAGCACTTCGGGAGGGGCTCCCCATTTCTCTAGGGATTTGGATATTACACTTTTTTTGGATATTACACTTTTTTTTGTTTCCCTTTGTCTAAAAATTAACCTTGTTTACTTCATTTATATTTATTTTAGATTTGTCTCCAAAACGGAAAAAAACTCCTTTAATGGCATAAAGAACTGTTTGCCTAATAGGATCTAATAGGAGAGATCGATCGTCAAGGAAAAACGAGTCTTAAGGTGGGTCCTACCTGAAGGCCGTTTTTCAGCGTCGCGTAACTTGGGTTTCAAGCAATGGAAAAACTGTTCATTTATCTCACGAATCTATGTTTTGCGGAGTTTTGGGTGATTTTTGGGTGATTTTTGGGGATATTTTGGAGGAGATAGTTTTTCTCAATGGATTAGTGAAATTTAGAGAAATAAGAAATGGTGAGGAGTAATGTGATTTGAAAATTAGAATTTGAAGTTTAAAAAAAATTAGTAGATGGACACCCAGACAGTCCCCTGACAGCCTGGGATGCTCTCGCGTTGGGGTCAACTCTTGAACTGTCTGGTGGTGTTTTTCAAAATAATTTTCTTCTTCTATCCCTAAAATTTCACTCAAATTCAGGTGAAACCCCACCTTAACAAAGTGTATTTCAGACAGGAAACTAGAAACAGAAGAGTGACCGTACGGTTGGATTGAACCCTCATATAAGGGTTCAATCCAACCGTACGGTCAGTTTTTTTCTGTTTTCCACCAGGAACCTTTTCTCAAGTTTAAGGCAACTAGAAGCCTGGGCCCAAGTATAAAATCACGCGCCAAATTTCTGATTATTCCAGAGTGGCTAATGGCGATTTGGCCATTGGCGCAATTTTAACACGAGGAGAAAATGTCGTCAAATCGTTCAACTCAAGCGAGTTTAATCCTAGACGATGGTACCGAGTACAAGGGAAAGCTGTTTGGAGCTTCCGAATGCGTTGCTGGTGAAGTGGGTAAGTTTGAAAGCTGTTTTTGAGGCTGTTCATGTGTCGAAACCTGGAGTAAGCGAGCGAACGATGGTTTGTACACCGAACGAACGGGTTCCTTTTGATTCGAAATGCAAACACGATACAGATAATTCGCATAAATAGCTGATAGAAAATACGTTTTTATTTTACTAAACGTTTTGTATGTTTTCAAGTTTACGAGAGAAACTAACAAGTTAGCGTCATACAAGGTATCGTTGCTCGCCTCACGTACATGTGATCAGTCGAAGAGAGGGACTTCGAAGAGAGTGTTTTCACTGAAAACGTTTCAGTTAATTGATTTATATCGAGATACGTCGAAGAAAATCACAAATTTGATTAAAAAAATCGACTATGAATTGAGTTTCGAAGAGGATTTACAAAGCTGAAATTCGTCAGTCGTACGATTGGCTTGCACGTGGCTATGCTAATATCCGGGAACTTTAGACACGTTCAAATTACCGGACGTAGAACGCAAGAGCAGATACCGGAAGTTAGTTTGGTCCAAGTCTAGGAGATCAAAATACACGGGAGTTCATTTTGACCATTAGGTTTTGCAAACCCCAAAACTAATCGGTAAATAAAAGAAAGAAAGAAGCTGCTATACATAGTTTAGTATGAGTGGTTGTGTAGTGAGGATAAATTATTTTATTAATCTTTGGTTGGGGAATTAAGGAATTATGACCAATTCTTACTGCGCAGGACTTATAGGCTAGCACATGCAGTACATATGCAGTTTGGAACTCTTGTTTTAAACAGTGACTTGTCCTGAACAGATCATTGTTGTTAGTGTTTCAGACAGGTATGGTTGGGTATCCTGAGTCCCTGACAGATCCGTCATACAAATCTCAAATTCTCACACTCACCTACCCCCTGATTGGAAACTATGGAGTGCCAGAGGGAAAGAAGGATTCTTATGGCTTGACTGGTGAGCTCGAGTCAGACAAAATTTGGGCATCAGCATTGATTGTAGGAGATTATGTTGAAGAGTTCAGTCACTGGAATGCAAAGAAATCTCTTTCACAATGGCTAAAAGAAGAGGGAATACCAGGAATAAGTGGTAAGTGGTCATTTTAATATGTGGAGTACAAATAGTAACCTGCAGATGTTGCAGTTGTGCAAACTGTTTAAACATACATGTACTTGATGAGCATCGGATAAAATACAAGGTGTTTTATGTGGCTGAGACCATAATGAGTGTCCAATGAGTATTACATGAGGCTTCAGTCAATGGCTCTGTCAGGGCTTGAACCAAGACTGTCTGATCCAGGGTCCAGTGTGTAATTACATATCATTAGGCCACAGTACTTCTTGTAACCTAATACGACCTGTCTGCTGGATGTACATTTTGTAACTTAATAAGTTGTTTACATGGATGTGCCAACCTTTGGGATAATTGATAGTGAGTTACATTGCACATATGAGTGACTGTGAATGAGCCAGTTGTTTTCCAGCATGTGCTTATATGGTTGCTATGCCCTTGACTTTGCCTTTCTTTGCCTGTATACTATTCTCCTGAAAAAAAAAACTCGCTTTCTTTCAATTTACTCTTCACAGCAATGTACAGGTAATTAACAGTAATAAGATGACTAAAGTCCCTAACACTTTGCATTCAGGTATTGATACAAGAGCAGTGACAAAGAAGATCAGGGAAAAAGGAACCATGTTAGGAAAAGTTGTAATTGAAGGTGTCCAGCCAGAGTCTGTTCCATTTGATGATCCCAATAAAAGAAATCTAGTGGCAGAGGTTTCATCAAAGGTTTGTGAAATATACGGTACATAATAGTATAGCTTCATTGAAGTAAATGAAAACATACAAAAATGTTTTAAATGACAGAAAACTGAAATATAACTTCTCCAACTGTGACAATCTTGAAGAGAGTTGGAGTATTATAGGGTAGACCTATTAATGACAGGATAATGTTTCTCTCCTCTGTGCTTACCTTAACCAAAGAGGAGAGAAACAATATCCTCAGTAAAGCGGTTATCATGACAACCAGCCTCAGGAACAGGCACCTGCCTCATCACAACCTTAATATTTTGTTTCTTGTGAATTTATTTGCAGTCACCAGTGGTTTATAATCCCAGTGGTGAGTTCAAGATCATCGCTGTGGATTGTGGAATAAAGTATAACCAAATAAGGTGTCTAATGGCTAGAGAGATGGCTGTCAAAGTTGTTCCGTGGAATTATGACTTTAACAAGGATGTCGAAAAAGGAGGTAACCAATGTTGACTTGTTAAAAAAGTGCTATTCTATACTTGGTACATTTTAGGTGTAATATTTTCTTTGATTTGATTGGTCATTATGAATGCTTTGGTTTTGGTTTCACAAACCTGGATTGAATGCTAAGCAGTCTTAATCATTACAATATTGCAACTTGATGTTTCAGAGTGTGATGGTGTTTTTGTGAGCAATGGTCCTGGAGATCCCATGTTCACGACCGAGAGTATAAAGAACATCAGAAAGTTTATTGAACGTGCCAGTCCCAAGCCACTCTTTGGAATTTGCTTTGGACATCAGCTGCTGGCCTTGGCTGCTGGATGTACTAGCTTTAAAATGAAGTAAGCACTTGGCTGGAACAAAAAAAACATTTTATTTTAACATGTAGAGTAAAATGTGAACTAAACTTTTTCGAAGCTTAGTAAGCATTTAGTTTTTGGTATCGCTAGCTTAAAGGAGCTACTCTGTAGGACTATTTTTGTCCCCTCCCCTCTGGGTAGGATACTAGTCCATGGCAGGTTTCTTCCCAGCATTCTGTCTGGTTGCCCCAACAATTTGCCTGTACTGATTTATGCTCCTGGACAAAGGGCAACGTGATAGTAAAGTATCTTTCCAACACCTGAACTTAGACTACTGGAGTCCATTGCAATTACTTAAAAGCTACAAGGTCTAAACTTTGATAACAAGAATACTTAACATGTGTTAACGTATTTTGTTCATGCATCAATGTTGTTTCCTTTTTGTAGATATGGAAACAGAGGTCACAATATTCCATGTACCCATCATGGAACAAATCGCTGTTTTATCACAACACAGAACCATGGCTTTGCCATTGATACAAACTCGCTGCCATCTGATTGGTCAATTTTATTCACAAATGCTAATGACCAGACAAATGAAGGCATCATACATAACAGCAAGCCATTCTACAGTGTTCAGTTTCACCCAGAACACATGGCTGGACCACAGGACTTGGAAATGTTATTTGATATCTTTTTGACAACAGTGAGACAACACAAACAAAATGTTGAACCCTTGATGTCGGTCAAAGAGCAGATTCAGCAGGCACTTAAGTTTGAGCCGCTAGTTCCTCCAATTGAAAAAAATCCCAAGAAAGTCATGATTTTAGGCTCTGGAGGTTTGTCCATTGGCCAGGCAGGAGAGTTTGATTATTCAGGGTCGCAGGTGAGAATGGTTATACATGTTATTTATTTTTTAGTTTCTGATTTTGAGATTAGTAAATGTCATGAAGATGACTGATCTCAGAGCAAGGTTGAGAATCCTGTATCACATGATTTTATTAAGCTATCGACAGTCAAGTGTCAATATTGATACTCTAGAACTACCGTGATCGATACTTGATTGACACTCCATTGACACCTTAGTTAGCACTTGATCAATCTTCCACTGACATCTTGGTCCACAGTCCACTAATTTTTGATCAATGCACACGAGTCAGTCGACACTTGGCCAACTATTGACTGCCTGTTGATCAAAGTGTTGATTGAGTGTCAACAGACTATCGATCGGGATGTCAATCAAGTACCAGTTGAGGTGTCAATTGAAGGAATTGATAGAAACTCAACTGCAGATGCTTTTAATACACAAGATCTTTTTATAACTTGAAACAGGGATCAGGATTGTGTCCTTTATTCCTAAAAGAAATGATACAGGAAGTATGGTAATGGAATTTAGAAAAAACTCAACAGGTGTTCGTGAAACTAAATGTGCAGTTCCAGAAAATATCAATACCCACCCCTAGCAAGGTTAATGGGAATTCCAAGGGGGAGGGGGGTCGTAAAAGTACAATTTTGTTAAGGTGATATTAAACTGGAGTTATGGGTATATGGGTATGGATAATTTATTTTCTGGAACTGCACAATATGATCGCAATCATGAAAAATTTTTACCATAGACTCGGGACAGCCTTTGCTGGACTCAGTGTTATAATTCTTGACTTTGCAGGCAGTTAAAGCTCTGAAGGAAGAAGGAATTCAGACAGTGTTGGTGAATCCCAACATTGCAACGGTACAGACATCAAAGGGGTTGGCAGACAAAGTTTATTTTCTTCCCATCACAGCTGACTATGTCACTCAGGTAACAGAATAGGATTTCATGTTTGAGCTTTATGTAATCATCTGTTTGAACTGTAGGATGGGTTGAAAGAGACCAAAATTATCACAAAATAATAGTTTTAGAAGTAGAAAAGCACCATTTGAAGGGGTAAACAACAAACTGAAGAAAATGAACAAACTTGGCTCAATCTTCCTATATTTGTTTATTGCATAACAGTTTTGTTGCTGTTTTGAATTTTTCTAAAGAGAGCTGCACTTTACCATCTCATCCTGTTAAAAATTAATTTCAGTTGTGCCATATAGCAAAATGTTTTTTTTGACTTCAAACTTCTAATGTGCACTTCCAAAAAAAATCAATACTCCTCCCATAAAAGGGAATGAAATTTCCTGGAGGGAGGGGTTCTGTAAGACCAAACGATCTAAATGAATGAATGAAGCTCATTTGGGTGAAGCTTATTTGGGATTTCCAGTGTGGTGAGGGTGGTGGTGGGGGGGGAGGGGGGGGGGTTGTTAAAAAGTCCCTTCAGTGGGATTGGGAAGGAAAACAATATTAATTAGTACTGAACCAATGTAAATTGATCTTTATTTCATAAATTAGGTGATTCAAAGTGAACATCCTGATGGAATATTGTTGTCGTTTGGAGGTCAAACAGCCCTGAACTGTGGCATTCAGCTACAAGCAAGCGGTATCCTTGAGAAGTATGGTGTTCAAACTCTGGGAACGCCAGTCAGCTCTATAGTTTGCACTGAAGATAGGAAGTTATTTGCTGAGAAACTTGCCGAGATTGGTGAGCGAGTTGCACCCAGTGAAGCTGTGTATTCTGTTGAGCAGGTGTGTGTTTGATTAGTATTACATGTTCTACATGTGTTGCAGAAAATGATGTTATGGTCAGTCTCCAAACAAAGAGAGCTATCCATTTGACGAAAACAGCATTTTAACTAAATTGTAAGCTACACAATAATTTAATGCCTTATCTCATAGAAGCTGACTCTTGTAATTGTTCAAACTCGCATTTTTGTGAGAAGAAAATTATAAATGATATTGATACTTTTTAACAATCACATTTTTTCATTCGGTGACTGAAACATATATCAGTGTCCAGTTGGCACCCCCTGAAAAGTTAATTTTTGACCCTGGAGTATGTATTTTATTTATTTATTTATTTATTTATTTATTTATATGCAATATTTCAACAGGCCACCCAATTCAGCGTAGGCTGGTTTAAATGGGGGCCTAAAGGGACTTTTAATTGTGATTTTGTGTATTGTAAAGCATTTCAAAGTTTCCAGGGAATTCTGTGTGAATAGTGTATCTTATCTGTACGCAGGCTATTGATGCTGCTGACAGGCTTGGTTATCCTGTGTTGGTGCGAGCAGCATTTGCTCTTGGTGGACTTGGTTCAGGATTTGCTCAAGATAAGGAGGAGTTGATTTCTCTGGTCAATGGAACATTCGCCCACACTAAGCAAGTGAACCTTGACAAGTCATTAAAAGGCTGGAAAGAAATTGAGTATGAGGTTGTCAGGGATGCTTTCGACAATTGCATCACGGTTAGTACATGTTACACCTGTTAGTGAGTACTGCTGATTTACTAGCTAATGTATATTCTGGCATATCTTTCAATATGTACACATATATTTTCTCAAGTTAGGTTTGCTAACTCAGACGTTAACAAGTCAGGGTTTCATCCCAGTAGTTGCATATCCATGTGAAAATTCTAGCATGTCATGCATTGATGTTGTCTCTGTTCTTGTTATACAGGTTTGTAACATGGAGAATGTTGATCCACTGGGGATTCACACTGGAGAGTCTATTGTTGTGGCTCCCAGCCAAACCCTAACAAATTCTGAATACAACATGCTACGCACTGCAGCTGTCAAAGTCATCAGGCACCTTGGAGTTGTGGGAGAGTGTAACATTCAATATGCACTTAATCCAGACTCGATGGAGGTAAATTTTTGCTTGTTATGTGGCATACCAGCTGTCTGAACTTGTTTTGTTTGTTGAGAACATTGGGAAATCAGCAAACTACAGTTTTGCAGAGTTGGAGAAAGCACAAAAGTAAATTATGGAAAATAAATTAATAAGTGAATACAATTCTAGGAAAATACATGTATGTTCAAAAATACTGTTAGTAATTAAAATGCTGTGCACCTATTTAATCAAGTCATTTTGATTTTTTTTATTTCAGTATCTCATCATTGAGGTTAATGCTCGGCTGTCACGAAGTTCAGCTCTTGCATCTAAAGCCACAGGATACCCACTGGCATATGTTGCTGCAAAGTTGGCTCTAGGCAAACCATTGCCAGAGCTACGGAACTCGGTCACCAACTCTACAACAGCTTGTTTTGAACCTAGTCTGGATTACGTTGTTGTTAAGATTCCAAGATGGGACCTGGGTAAATTCAGCAAAGTAGACACAAAGGTAGGTAGGAATCAACTATTACATTTTTACACTGTTACTAAGTACCCTTACATCTATGCTCTAATCTACAAGAAAAATCTACAAGAGTTAGCATGTACTTTACGCTATTATACTGTGCAGAATGTTGAGAACTGTTGAGAACTGTGCGTTAATAATAATATTGTGAGCCTGGGCCACCTGTGGGATACATAACCAAAATGTAAATTAGGGTGTTACCATGGCAATGTATCTATCACACTGATTTGTCAATGGAGAAATAAAAAAAGTGGATTTTGCATATTGATTGTTAAAGTGACCATGTTTTCATGTTTACTGTTCAATGAACCTGTAGATTGGAAGCTCAATGAAAAGTGTTGGAGAAGTGATGGCTATTGGACGACGCTTTGAGGAGGCCTTGCAGAAAGCTCTTAGAATGGTGGACGAGTCAAACTTGGGTTTTGATTCTCATGGACACACTGCATCTGAAGAAGTAAGTTTACCTGATTTCAGAGAAAAAGAAAAAAAGGAGATTGTTGTAGTTTGCAGGTTCTGGTGTTACAACTAATACAACACTGTTTTGCTGTTGTACTACATCAAAGTTGAAAGATGCAGCCCTTTTAAGACAGTCTAAATAAGATTTTTTCAAGTGTGTTATTAGAGTTGTAACACAGGGTCAACAAGGTGTTTGGGTTGTCTGTGAAAAATGATGCTGGGCAAAAAAGTGTTATTGAGATCTCTTTACAGATGTAATTTGTATACAAATAGCTAAATTGAAACCCATTTGTTTTTAAGAATTTTCAATTTAGTGTCTATTCAATTGGATGTTTCTTCTGCTACAGCTGTAGAACTTGAATACATTTTTGTTTACAGGAGTTGAAGCAGCCTTCTGATAATCGCATTCATGTACTTGCGGCTGCCTACAAGGAGGGCTACAGCATAGAGAGGTTGTATGAGCTGACAAAGATTGACAAGTGGTTTTTAAGCCGCATGAAATGCATCATGGATTATGCTCTGATGTTAAAAAGATACAGAGAAATAGCTGAGGTGACAGTGATGTTTTCAAATGTTAACCCATTCAAATACAAAATAATTGTTCACTTTATTTTATATATCTTGTCAATAGGGATTTACCAGAAGGACTGAGGGAACAAGATGGCAATTGTTCTGTTTGATTATTTTGATCTTACTGAGTTTTTTCCCCTTGTGAGCTACATGTACTATTAAGTACTATTAAGTACTAAGCCTTGAGTGTCTTATTGGACTTAATCTTATGGTATTTTGGTTATGTTCTGTTGTTTGTCGATTGCTATTTCTCTTGTTTCCATTCTAAAACTTAATTCATTTTAAGACTGTGTGGGTCTGATTCACTTTCGAATGCACTTTGCCACATTTCTTAATGGTGGTTTATGGTCTTTGTAGCTTGGCCAACCTGTGTCCTCATCTGCACCTCTAGTTCACAAAGAGAAGGTAGACAGCTTTTAAATATTTCACTCACAAATATCATCAGCAACATGCCGATAATAAAAATTATATGCACAGTAATGTAGATGACATGATCAATTGTTGAGTTATGACATTATGTAAGTAATAAGCTATAAATTTCTATGGTGCATAAGTCAGCAGTTAGTTCATTTTGCACTTATAAACATGATTATAACATGCGCTGAATAAACCTTGTAAATTAAAAGCTTGGGAGTTAATTTAAATGCAAGTTCTTATGGTCTGAATGATGACTGTATGTTTTAACAATTTGTAATACAACTTAAGACTCGGTAAGGGAAAATCTTAAGTCTGGGTTGGTTTGGTTTTATTGTAGTGTTCTGTTAAGAAAAAAGGTACTTTAGCTTGGAATCTCTGGCCTCAGAAATTGTTCCAGTAGAACAGTTAATGCAGTCAGTTGTTTGGACAATATTCAGTGCTACAGTCCTGAATCAAACCAACCCAACTGACATGGAATGGCTCAACTCAAACGAACATGACTTAAGATTTGCCTTAACTGAGTCTTAAGTTGCACTACAAGTTGTTAAAACATACAGGACTGCAGCACTGAATATTCATGATCAAAGGCATCCACTATCAAGTGTCAATTGATACTCTTGATCTGCACTTGATTAATATTCATACGCACTCCAATGATCAACACTTTGGTTGACACTCCATCAACTTCTCAGTCAACAGCTGGTGAATCAAAAGTGGTATTAGTAAAAATAGTAGTGTCAAATATAGAACACAGGTTGTGCTGCAAGAGCTTGACCTCATTTTATCCCTTTACCAGGCAGCGGAAGTGTCTTATGAGGATCTTCTAGGAGCTAAACAACTTGGATTCTCTGATAAGCAAATTGCAAAGTGTATTCGCAAGTAGGTTTTTCATTTGCATGTATACTTAATTTCATGAACATTAATGTTTCACGTTCTTTCCAACAAAGCTTTGACATCTGATAATTAATGAATATAATTTTTAAGCAACAGGTGACAGGTATAAAAAAGTCATGATAGAACTGGACACCATTCTTTTAAGTTCAGTGACTATCTGTCAGACTGATAACCTCTGAAAACCAAATAGCCTGTAGCATGTAAACAGTGCTCCCTCCCTCCCTCCCCTCCCTCTCAAGCTCTTTCTATTGGCCAGTCTACTCAGAAGGATTGTTATTTTTACACCGGTCGTATCATTGCACCTCCACCACTGATTTACAGCAATGCCGAATTTTCTGTAAAGCAACTCATGTAATTTTACAAACAGTGGTTTGATCACTCATTAATGAACCATGCAATAATCTCTTCATGCTCTACTACTGATCTTCTCCTGAATCATTCTCATGCTAGACTAGAGATTAACATAATGTCATCATTTTCAGCACTGAAATTGCAGTACGCAAGGTTCGTCAGCATTATGGGCTCACTCCATTTGTAAAGCAGATTGACACAGTAGCTGCTGAATACCCTGCCTTCACAAACTACCTGTACCTGACTTACAATGCATGCGAGAATGATGTTGACTTTGATGGCGGAGCTTGCATGGTGATTGGCTCTGGGGTGTACAGGATTGGCAGTAGTGTGGAATTTGATTGGTGTGCTGTTGGTTGCATCAGGGAGCTAAGAAAGGTATGTAATAGTTTTAATAGCATTTGTTGTTATTGCATGGTAGAAATGAGTGGTTTCAGTAAACATTATAAGTACTTCAAGGCACATGTCTAGGAAGTTTTAAAAGCCAAAGTATGAAGAGAAAACCAGAAAAGGTGGAAAGGAGAACATCAAAGCAAAATGTGGACAAGGATGAGATCAAAATTGATACTTGATCTGTGATCATGTTTGCCAAACTAGTGGAAGCTTATGCTGCATAAGATTTGTACATTGGTGCAGTTTGTGAACATGTTAAGTTGTGAAAAAGAACTACAAGTACCAACCAATTGTATCTCACTATAAGCCCCCCCCCCCCTCAAATAAACTCCTCTATTGTAAAAGTTCCCCTGTCTTCTCTTTTGAAATAAGCACTCCGGGTGCTAATTTAAAGGATTTACTGTATGTATTATCTTTGCAGAACTTGTGTAAATCCTCTCTAATCCAGTTTTAATGATTTTGATATGTACCTATTGGTTTCCCTTTGCTTTAAAGGAAGCATGTTTTAATAAAGATCTTTCTGAATTTTCAGTTAAAAAAGAAAACAATTATGGTGAACTATAACCCAGAGACTGTCAGTACAGATTATGATGAGTGTGAGAGACTGTACTTTGACGAGATCTCATTTGAGGTAAGTGTAGCAAGGGAGTTGAATTTCCTAGACATTGCTCTGTTATTTATTGTCAAATTTTACCAGTAACTGAGCATATCTACAATGTCTCTGTCATTATTAAGTTTACTGTAGTACTGAATTTATAAAGCTGAGACATGTTTGTAGCTGTTAGTAGTCCTTCATGAGAGGTATACAGCTCTGTTGAAGAGCTACTGCTTAAAATGTCAGCTTTGCAAGCTCACTTCAGCAGTTTTTACAACAAATTATTGCATATTAAACAGTTTGCCAGTAACTATTTACATCTGTACAAGCACAAATCCCGAGCAGATAGAGACATTCAATAGAGAGACCAGGTCTTAAAAACTCTACCCAACATACTGATCATTAATCCAGCACATCTTCTAAAAACACAAAACAAAGATCTCAGCCAGGTCTTAAACACCTAGATAACCAACATACTGATCATCAAGCCAGGACATCTTCTAAGAAACCATTTTGTGCATTTTAACTTAGATTTTTATGCTATAATGTTAGGTTGTCATGGATGTGTACGAGAAGGAGAATCCAGAAGGTGTCATCCTTAGCATGGGAGGACAGTTACCAAACAACATAGCCATGCAGCTTCACAGGCAACAGGTTAGTGTCAACAGGGTTTTCTATAAGAATCGTAGTAGGTGGCAAAACTTCAGGAAGAGGCATTTAAGGTACAAGTTGAGGCAAAGGAATGATCTTGGGGTGGGGATGTATGGAGCATGGCCCACCTGGGGCATTCAAGTAGCAGATGCTGATCTTGATGCAGCAGTACTTCACATGCAATGGTAACTTCAGGAGTCTCTGATGTTGGTGCTTCTCCTAACCATGTGAATGAATTAAGCTTGATAAAATACACTTTAAAAACTCATGTTGTATCTGTTTTGGTTAGGTGCGCATTCTTGGCACATCACCTGAGATGATAGACAATGCAGAGAACAGATTTAAGTTTTCCAGAATGTTGGACAATGTTGGAATTTCACAGCCAAAGTGGAAGGTTCTGACAACTCTTGAGGTGAATAAGACATAGGCCTGCCTGTTCTTACTGATAAGATTCTCTGTATGTGCTCTTTTTTGAAGTCCACAAGAATTTATTTTATTTCTTTCTTGATTGTAAATGTTCACGGCTGAGACAAGTTTAACATTCACAGCTAAGTACAAACTGTTTTCTTATATTTTGCAAAATGCTTGTATAAATTTAATTCTTAATTTTTCTTCCACTGTGATTCTATCCAATTACACCACATTTCTTTATTTTTACCTTGTAGGATGCCAAGAAGTTTTGTGCCACTGTGGGTTATCCTTGTCTGGTGCGGCCGTCGTATGTGCTCAGCGGTGCTGCTATGAACGTTGCTCATTCTGATTCTGACCTTGCCATGTATCTTGGAAATGCCATGTCGGTATCAAGTGATCATCCAGTTGTCATCTCAAAATTTATTCAGGATGCAAAGGTGGGATTTGCCAGTTTAAAGTGTTTGTCAACTGATACTTTTGTGGGAGTTTTTCCCTTACACTGTGATTTTTCAAAGCAGGCACACAGCCCAGCCAACTGAGCCGGGATGTCCACAACCACAGACCATTATTGTAGTGATGTCATTACATGGGACTACATTAGGACTACATTAATTTCAGACCAAACTTTTATCCCAAATCTCTGTGAAATGATATACAAAGTGTCTGAAAACGAAACGTCCAAAATAAAAGGTCTGAAATTTTAATTTCCAAAATATTTTTCATGTAATGTGCTAGCCAATTAACACATTTTTTCACCCATTTCTTTTCAGGAAATAGATGTAGATGCAGTAGCTTGCGACGGTGAGGTGATTGTCATGGCAGTTTCTGAACATGTGGAGAATGCTGGAGTGCATTCTGGTGATGCCACCATGGTCCTTCCTCCACAAGATCTGAACGATGAGACTCTCAAGAAAATACGCAAGATCTGTTTTGATATTGGGCAGGCCTTGATGGTTACTGGTCCATTTAACATGCAGCTGATTGCTAAGGTAAGGGTCAAGGTAAAGTCTCTAGCCTAGAGGCCCATCAGGCCGGCATGGCTTGAGATAATTTCTACTCCCGCCTGGATGATAGGCTCGATTTCTGCCGCTCTCTCGTGTCTGGTCTGCGTCCCTCCCCGAGAAACCCTCAGGGGAAGAGCGCGGGCTCTTTTCACGAACAGCGGCTGGTGATCGAGCCTTGATGGAATGCTGCTTCACCAACAGGGTATTTTGAAGGATTACATTTGCCAGTAGCCATTCAAATGCAGCAAAGTGTGAGTGAAGTCTTGCTCAGGAATCCAACTGTGTGAGCCCCATGCAGAATTTAAATATGGACTGCTTGATGCAGAATACAGCATACTAACCCTTAGACGACCAGACACTGTGTAAAGAGCTCATGTTTTCACATGCACAAAGAGAAAATTCTGAATACTTATACTGCTTAACACAATAGTAACATTTGAAGGGAGTTAATGTTTTGTTTGCTATGTTCTTAACCTTTCTTTGTTGCAGATGGGAGAAACTACATTAACAAGAATGAACTTTTAATTACTATAATTGTGCTTTTGTTTGCAGGACAATGAACTTAAAGTAATTGAGTGCAATCTCCGTGTGTCCCGCACATTCCCATTTGTGTCCAAGACTCTTGATCATGACTTTATCGCTATGGCAACACGGGTAATCTGTGGTGTGACTGTGGAGCCAGCTGTGGATTTCACAGGATTTGGACGAGTTGGTGTTAAGGTAAATTATTTTGTTTCCTTTAATCAATATCAGACTGGCATTGGTGATGGAAGTTTCTATGCTAAACACGGATGCCTGCAGGCCTTGTAATTTTCTTTGCATATTCCATGAAGGTCCCACAGTTTTCATTTTCACGTTTGGCTGGAGCTGATGCCATGTTAGGTGTGGAGATGTCCAGTACTGGAGAAGTGGCCTGTTTTGGTGAGAATCGATACGAGGCTTATCTCAAGGGAATGCTTAGTACTGGATTTAAGATTCCTAAAGAGTGCATCCTGCTTTCGATTGGAAGCTTTAAGGTATGCAGAGAATGTTTCAACTTGAGTGTCCCCAATTAGCAGAGAGGTGTTTTCTGTTGGCTAGTTAATTGTTGACATTTCAATAAAGTAGCTGATTTATTGATTGATTGATCTATTTGGTAATCAAACTTATAAGCCCTCCCGGATGTTAGACCATCTATTATTTTGCTGACAAAGATATAACCCCCCCCCTGATATAAAGTCCATCTAAGGTATAAGGTAATAAATTATAGTAAATGTAATAACTCAAAATGTAAAGGTATGTTTGCTTTAATTTGTTCACGCATATGTTTTATCTCGTTCTGAAACATTTTTCATTCCCCTTTTATGCACACCCCCCGTATGACACCCTCTCAGGTTATAAGTAATTCTAAAACCCTTATGAAGTTGTATAACCCAAGGGCTTTATCGCGGGATTTTACAGTATCATTAAAATGAGATTAATTTAATTTGCATTTGAAAAAATTCCCTGCATTAGCCTCAGTTGCAGTTGCTAGTTGCAGTCCAATACCGAGCATACATGTACGAATATGGTCTCTTGTGAAAGTAGATAGATAGATAAATAGATAGAAACTTTATTGATGTCAGCAACCACCTAGCTGGGGAAAGACTCCCCTACTAATACGGGGACATAACAAA
>OMLO01000695.1_pt1 | contig 23339 bp, 18 predicted proteins | sample 1674811 | NCBI WGS metagenome assembly OMLO01 (sample SAMN06265003, study PRJEB25207) | coral metagenome | isolation source: Coral host | place: Mexico:La Bocana,Puerto Morelos, Mexico | collected 2008-11-13 | reverse complement strand
ATTCACCATTAAACTGAAGATGGCATAAGCATGCCGAAACATGTCTTTGAAAATAGTTGTCCGTTTTCTTCAATATTAGATTCTATAAGATTACAAGATTCTAAGCTTAGAAAGTACTTATTGCTTTTTTCTCCCGTCTCGTACCAGGACGCCCTCGAACGAATAATAGCTCCTTTCGAAAGGTAATCAAAATGTCTATCGTACTTACTTTGAAGAATTTCAAGCTGTTCAATATTTTCTGCTGACGGATCAGTACAGCACTTTTCCTGGTACACATTAAGAAGTGTTTCTATTTCTAGCAATTTGTCCTTTCTTAGCCGTGCTTTCCTTTTACTATATTTTATAGAAAGTTATCGGATTCTATATAGATCCCAGAGTGCTCTTTTATCAATGACCTCTTTAAATTCCTCAATCCAAACTGGTACTCTTTCACTAATGAGCTTTACATACTCGTCATGCTTAGTCAAACTAGAGTTGAATTTCCAATTTATAATGTTCTTCTATGCCGTTATCATCATCTGGTGCCAATAAAGTGGAAATCTGTTGTATTCAAGTTTGTCTCAGTTAACCAGACAATCATTTTCTATGCAGACAGAATTATCCACACTTTTAGATGTGTTCGAGACTGACTATGAACTTCAATACAGTGAAAACTACACTGCCAGCAGACAAACATAAACACAAGTAGAATTATTCATGACCGGCAATTACGAAATTGCGTGACGACAACTTTAACCCTAGTCGCGGTTGGGTTTCTGCCCGTTTGTAACTCTACCTGTTTCAGTAGTACTTTTTACACAAATTACTACGCTATATCATTAAGAGTAGCCCCAGTAAACGCCTGTAGGCGTCTAGGCGTCTAATAAATTCATTACCATTACCATTAGTTTGACTTAAAAGAGCTGTTTCAAAACTGGCAGCTCCAAAAGAATAGTCTTCCAGTATACATACAAACAATAACACATACATTAACTAAATAAACATTTTAAACACATATTAAAACAGAAAACTAAACTAATTAAATAGTAAAAGGGTCTCAAGATTAGTCCTTTATTCTGATCCGTGTTAGAGTGACATATATTAATGAGAGTAGCTGAGAGTTAAGACGGGTACGTCAGGTCACATTCCCGAGAATCAGTATCCAACGGTATTCCACCATGATTGGTTCGCAAAACGGAAACGATTATTAACAAACAACCGATTACAAGAGGAGCTAAAAAGAGAAAGTCACAAGACTTCCTTACTTCGAGTTGAGTTACGCGTAAACCTTGCTTCCCTCCCTTTTTCCCGAACACGACATGGATATCAAAACCTTGCTCCATAATCTCCGTGAGGAAGTGTCTTGCTCGGTGTGTTCCGACATCTTTACCGATCCAAAACAGCTGCCATGCTTACACAGTTTCTGTCTGCACTGCTTGAAACAATGGCATAGGACGAGCCATGGCTGCGACGCGATCAGATGCCCGAAATGTCAAGCCGTTAGCAGACTACCTGAAAGTGGCGATCTGAAAGATCTTCCAACCAGTTTTTATCTGAATGGCTTGATTGATGTGCTAGCTATCAAAGAGTGCAGAAGTAGCCAAGTAAGATGTGGCAACTGCGAGAAGAAAAGCTCCGAGACTTCTTACTGTTTCCAGTGTTGCATATTTTATTGTCAAGAGTGCGTAACTGGACACAACATCATGAAACGCAATAAAGATCACCGTGTTCTGGCGCTCAAAGACTTTCAAGACAAGGACTATGAAGATGTATTGAAGCGGCCTGTGTTTTGTCGTAAACAGGGACATACGGAAGAAGAACTGAAATTCTTTTGCAAGGACTGTGAAACGACAGTTTGCCAAACTTGTGTCACATTAGGCCACAAAAGCCATACAATAAACTTAATCCAAGAGGAAGCAGAAAGACAGAAGACTCAGTTGAAATATATGGTTGAAACACAGAGGAACAATTTAAAAGAAAAGATAAACATCCTTCGTCAGCTTGATGAAGACTACGCTAAGTTCGTACAACATGGCGAAGACGTGAAGAGAGATGTTCAAAACATTGTTGACAATTTGATTGCCGAAATTGAAGCGAAGAAGCAAAATATTTTCTCAGTCGTCAAAAACCAAACCACCAAATCGCTTGAAAGTCTGACAAAGCGTAAGACCAAGATCGAGGAACAAATAGCCGTCATAGAATCATCGCTAGAACCGGCTGAAAAACTTTTAACGCGAAGTGCCATCGCTGAAGTTGTACAAGTCAAGAAATCATTGGAGATCATCTTCGAAGGAGTTGATCAAACCGAGCCAATTGATGGTGACCCTGAAGGTCTTCTAGTAAGCTTCACTTTCGTGGAAAATCACAAGTTATTAAACACTGTCAACGCCGAAGAAATTGGGTCTTTGGAAATCCTGCACCAACCAAGTCAGTGCATCCTTGAAGGCAAAGGACTCGAAGAAGTAACTGTTGAAGGTGAAGCACAATTTGTTCTGACGACAAGAAACGCTCAAGGAAGACGGTGTTACAACAAACATGACCGTGTAACGGTAGAGATCAGGGATGAACAAGGACGAGAATGCGCAACGGAAGTGCGAATAAATGACAATAAGGATGGAAGCTACAAGATCACTTATTCTCCAAAAGAACAAGGTAGATACAAAGTGACAGTAAAAGTAAACGGAGGACATGTTCTCGGCAGTCCTTTCACTGTTAAAGTACAGCCATTTCAGGTCAGACTTGTTTTATCTTTTGGAAAAAGAGGTTCCTCTGTCGGAATGTTTAGTACTCTCTGGGGGGTGGCAGTGAATGCCAGGGACGAGATAGCTGTAACTGATAGACACAGGGTTCAAATATTCAGCAGTAACGGGAATTACTTAAGATCCTTTGGTCAGCGCGGTATGGAAAACGGGGAATTTAAGTATCCAAGGGGAATAGCATTTCATAAAAATGGACGTATTTTCGTGGTTGACGGTGGTAATTCTAGGATCCAGATTTTCAGTGGGGAGGGTGAGTACGTTAGCTCATTTGGTGGGAAGGGAAGCTTTGATAGTCAGCTTTCTGATCCTCGTGGTTTATCCGTAGACAGTGATGGCAATATCATTGTTGCCGACACAGGTAACAAACTGATTAAAATCTTTTCTCCTGATGGCAAGTTTCTAATGAAGATAGGTGGGCAGGGCTCACCTTTTACCTATCCCATCCATTGTGTTCAGTGTGACAGATATCTCATAGTGTCAGACAGAGATGAACATTGCATGAAAGTCTATGATAGGAATGGAAACTTTCAGTACAAGTTTGGAAAGCAGGGTGGAGGGGAAGGGGAGTTTAGTTATCCCTGTTGTTTGTTAGTGAACAAGTCAGGACACCTGATGGTCTGTGATACAGGTAATAATAGAATACAATTATTTAAACTAAATGGGAAGTTTGTTGGTAAATTGGTAACAAATGGCAGTAATTTAGAATCTCCATGGTCCATGGCAGTTCTAAGTAGTGGCCGAATTGTTGTGTCTGAGTGGGTTAACTGTCGTATAAAAATTTTTGAGTGAAAGGATGTCTTCTCCAACTTATAGCAAGTGGCATTAATTGGTGTTAAAGCATTAAGTTTGAAGAAAAGAAATTAGACTATACAGAAGGACAAAATATCACTATGTCTATATAATCCCAATGTAGAAAAAGGTGATTATTTTGTTAATTTTACATTGAAACTTAGAAGGAAAAATGAGATTTGCAGTGTTCTTGTGGGCAGTGCAGATGGACGAAATTATTTACTAGGGGCTTTTAGCTGGTGAGGATAATATAATTTGTGTAAAAGTAGTTTTACACTATTTTGAGCTTGAGGTTCCTATCAGCTGATGGTCACTGACAAAGCTCCACGCCAACTCAGTATGAAAATCAATAGAAACAAACAGCAAGCGATCTAACTGATTTAGCATAACCTACTGACTGATCTAAAAAAATAACCTTTATGACAAAAAATCTACGAAACACAAAGTTTAAGCCAGCTCCCAGTACCATGTAGTGATCCCTGTGAAGCCAATCACATTCCAGGGTTTCCTGATAGTCAATCAGAGGTTATGCCAATTATAGTTATAGTTTTGCTTACATAGTTTTCCGTCTATTGTAGATTTGCTAAAAATAAAGCGTGAGGAAAATAGTTAGTTTACCCTCCGTATTGAAACACGTAAAAAGCTCCCTGGAATACTTGTGTCTTAGGGTTAGGGTTAGGTTTGATAATAAAGAAAGTTTGAGTTTCAATTGAAGTTGCTTCATATATTGTATTTAATAACTTTTGTACAGATACTATTTTGCATGCCATTCAATATTTTCCAAGCAAATAAAAAGAATTCATAAAGGGGCACTTATTTGAAATCAAACCATTACGGCATTAGATCCTAAAATAAAAGATGAAAACCATAACTTCACTAGAGTATTTTTGCAGAGAAAGCTTTATCATGCAAACATTGAAAGGTACATTCTTTATCTTCATCTGTTTTGGTCATAGAAATACGTCCCTAGGGAGATTCCTGTCACTAAGAGAATACTGCAATGAAAAGATTCAAACAAAAACTTAAGAAATAGTAGGATCAGCAGAGAATGAGATCAATAAACACTTAAAACTTATTTTTCTAATATGAAACAGATACAGATTTATTTAAAATATGAATTGTACATGTCTAGTGTTTATGTAAATGGTGTAAACATTAGATTTATTATTTGTGGAATGCTATTGTGTCAAGAAAAAAAGTCAATCACTTTCAAGATGAACATAACACAAATTCAGAATTCTTCAAGTTTCATCTACAGACAAGAAAATTGGAAATCCATTAAGCCCTTTGGAAGTAGCCTTCAAGTTTTGCTTAGGCTCAATTTCCACCGCTCTCTCATGTCTGGTCTGCGTTGCTCTCCGGGGAGGAGTGTGGGCTCCTTTCCCGAACAGCAGCTGGTGATCGAGCCTAGTTTTGCCTGGCCTGGGCAATTTTTATTTTACTTTTTTAACTTAGTAGACAATGTGAAACAATGAAAACATATTTGCCTGGCAGGGAAATCTACCTTCTCAAAAGAACCAAAGTTACCAAGTCAAATCACTTTATTTGGAATCTCTACTTAGCAGCCACCACTTGTAAGTGACTGCAAACACTTTTAGAGCTAAACGTTTGAAGATTTTTTTTGTTTCTAACTCACATATAATTGTGACACTACCCCATGATGGGGCATTTTCCATGTTCTGAAAACAAAATGTCAATTATGCCCATCAAATGCCTGGGAAAGGGGGGGGGGATAAGTGGCCTTGGAATTGATGGAGCCATTAGTTCTAAAGAAACTGTAGAGTTGCCTCAACAGACAAGGGCAACATTGAGCTTTTTGGAAGCTTGAAGATGATGAAAGGGATTGACTGGTATAGCAGGCTTGTGAAAATCACATTTGAAGTATTAGTCCTTTGTCAGAGCAAAAACCTGTGCAAGGCCACACTCAAAATCATCATAGTGATTAATTTACTTCAAAATACTTATTTGATATTAATAGTGAAATACTGTACAGTAAGATGTAGTTGATTCTATTGAATTACTGTTCTACATACATGAGGAAAAATATGACAGAAACCAAAGGTAAACGGTAATTAAGCATGGTTGACCAGTGTAATAAGCACAGGCTGCAGACTGCAGACCAGAGATACAATGACGACTGAGGGTAAGATACAGACTGCAGACTACAAAGGTTTTTAACTGTTTATTGTGCTATTTGTATTATTGAATGCTGATTGCGAACAGGATTATTCATGCTAATTGCAGTGAACGTCTGCACTCCAGTTAGCCTGAATATCACTCTGGTTGGCCTGGACAAAAACAAAGCCCCCCTTTACTAAACATTGAAAGGACTAAAGGCCACCCTACATAAAGAATGTCGCCATAAATTATTTAACCAAATGGAAACTAGCTTGTGCCCCACCACCAGCCCAAAAAATTCTTCTTCGTCATCCATGTGTGAGAGAATCAAGGGGAGAAGAGAGTATGGTGTGGGTTGTTGGTTAAGACAAAAGCACCTACTAGGGGGTTTAATAGAAACCTTCAAAGGTAAGTTCTTGATATTTCTATCTTAAAATTTTTTTGGAAGGGATAAGTTAAGCCTTCTCTCAATGAGGTTTGAACTCAGGTTAGCCTAAAATATATCACTCTGGTAAGCTTGAATATCACTCAGGTTAGCCCAAAATATTAATATCACTCTACTTAGCCTAGTAACAGTTATTATTATCCATCTGCATTTCGTAGAGTACAAATATCACACAATATTTGCACTCTAAAGGACCGGTTAGACAGGTTTTCTCGCAATGCAAAAGCAATGAATTGGATTGAAGTTATGAAAAATAAATATCTGCGAAATTTGCCCACATAGACAATACAATTTGGTGTGTTGGATAATAAATCTCTTATAAGACATTTTGTTGCATAGTATCACTGAGGATGCTTACTCGTTGTTTGTATTTTGACTCGCCCTACAGGCTTGTCAAAATACGGCACAACTTGTAGAAATACTCAGAGATACTACACAACAAAACGTCTAATAAGATATATCCTCTCAATGATGTTAATGATAACATGATTCGATTCAGAAGTCTACAGTCTGCCTTTTACACTTAGTCTGCATATTTTTACCCCAGGTCCACATTCGGCAGTCTATTTTACACTGACCAAATAAAGTTCCATGATGATGTATGCAAATAAGTTTTCTGAGAAGAATCAAATCAAAATGATGCCACATGTAGGACTTTCAATGCAATGCCATCCCATTTAATCTCTGCAACCCACCCCCCTAGCAAGGACCTTTGAATTGTACCCCTTTAGCAAATTTAACCTTTTACCCCCCCCCCCCCAACCAACCAAGAAAGGAATATCAAAGGACAGATACACTGCCCCTTTTAGCATTAAATTTTATTACAATATCAAGGGTACCTCAATAGGGGGGATGCAGATAACAAAGATAATGGCCCATTATGGAGTTCATATTAAGTTGTATTATGACTATGAAATAACAGAATAGACTGCAAATCTTATTTCTAATAGTGTAAACAAGCTAATAAAGACCCTGAACGTCGTGTAATTGTTGTGCTTACCTCAATTTGCTGGATAATCTTCTTTCCCATGTCAGTCGCAGCTTCCGTGTATGTCCATTTGTTGCAACGTTTTCGGCTATTTCACAGAACTATTGACTAGAAACTGCAGGCGCACGTGGAGAAGAACATATTACAAATGTTGAACACTTCTCCTGGGATTTCACTAATACACTTTGAAGTGAAAAGCCGCTGACAAGTTAGGCCGATCAACTGAACGTTGTGTTACACCTAACGCGTGACGACGTTTACTTCCCGCAAAAGAAACAGTAACCTCTATTCGGCGCGTATTGTCTGCTGCCATTATTTCTAGAGAAGCTCGAGCGCACCCAGAAGAGGGGTTTGGGTGCAGTCTTCAGAGATAGTAAGAAAGCTAATTTAAAAACCCTTTATGAAGGCTACAGGATGATGTTCAAAGTGACACATGATCTGTGTCCCCTAAACCGAGCGTCAAAAATTTGTTCTTATTGAAAAGTCTCAGAAGCGCAGATTTCCACATTCCCATATTAATATTTCCAGCTAAAATACTACCTAAGATATAAAACTTTAAGGTAAAAAGCTGTTAAAATTATGGGTCTTAGTGTTTTCGATCTGTTTGATTGTCATCAGAGTAACGTCGTCACGCGTTAGTTGTAACACAACATACAGCGGTACTTTGATGATGATCAAACAGTTCCAAAAGGGTTAAGACTCATAATTTTAACAGCTTTCTACCTTAAGGTTTTATATTTTACTTTTATCGGCGAAATGTATGTACCCCCTAATACGAATGCGAGAACTGTGTCTCATGTAGTACATGACCACTACTAAGCTTGTTTTGTCTTGCGAATAAATTTTTTTCGTAAGGTAGTTACATTTTAATTTTTGTAAATGGTCAAATTTTCAGAATTTCAGTGAATTTTAAATTTTAATAATTTTTAATCGTAGAGGGTATTTTTTAATCGTCGGCAACACTACCTTGACACGTAAATAAAGTTTTTCATTCATTCATTCATTTGTTCATTCATTCATCCAGGTTTCAGGGTGTAAGATGGACACGTGACCAACCGATGCCAGGGCCTTTTCCCGCCCCTCTTACCTACCACGGAAATGTCCTGGGAACGAGGTTGTGGTCTTAGCTGGGTTATCATTGTGAAAAAAGTGTCATGTGAATGCTCACACAAACGCTGTTTCTAAAAATAGAAAGATACGAGAAAGGGTTGACTCACAGGGTTAATATAGGAGATGGAGACTCCTGATATGGGCTCTTGTTTAAACCAATTGGGCGCAAGAGAAAATCTCCGGTCGAGGATGGGGCGAATAGAAAGCGGGAAGAAAGAGGATAGAGGAGAGAGGTGGGAAGGAAATTTTGTTCGGAACAGACGCAGTTTTGAATATTCCCAAGAAGATTGGGAAATATCACTCGGATATTATTCAGTTTTAACTGGGGTATATTCTGTCACGTGACAGGTTTTGACCAATTGCGCGCGAGAGAAACTTTGCTTATTATCTTTTACTTTGTACGTATTGTTTTTGAAAGTAAGCATTAAATCAGCCGGGAATTAGGGACTGTGCAATAATTATTAGGAGGGGGTTCGTCATAAGTTTTGGGAGATTTGGGGGGGGGGGGTTCAGAGCTAATTTGCCTTTGTTGAGAGGGGAGTATTGTGTAATATTTCACCTTGCGAGACTCATTTTTCGCCTCCTCCCCCTCCTGATAATTATTGCACAGTCCCTTACGAGAGTATAATGAAATGTCTTAAACTAAGCCAGCTGCAAACACAAGCTGTCAGGCGACGTGTCGACAAATCATAGTTTATAGAGAGAGGGCCACAAGAAAACAGTAGACTCTCTCGTTATGTTCTATCAGTCTGTAAAACTTCAGTTGTTCCTATAAAAATGTTGATTTTAGCCTGATAGACAGGAGTTGAAAGTCAGCTTATGAAATCGTCTCATAATCTTTGATTACCGCTTGTAATAAAGATGAATTACACTTGATCTGCTTGAATACAACAGGACGAGAAGAAAAAAAATACCAGAAACCAAGAACTAAATAGGAAGCAATCTTTCCCCACACCATCACTTTCCCCCGTGCTCAGGCCAACTTTATTCTTCTAAGCTCTTTTGAGCAGGTAGTCGTAAAATGATGAGACCCGTTTATGACCGTTTATATGTGTAGACGACTTTACTCTTCATTTAAAATGAGCTGTGTTCAGAATGTGCGACCCTTTGAAATACCTATTGTGATCTGAAAATGCGAACCCAACCAGTAGCACATTTCCAGGTGCCTATAAATAAGGTGTTGTGAGTTCCCAGTTACCCCCACGCTCAGGCCAGCTTAAATCTGTCAGCGAAACCGGATGTGGCCTGGTCGCATTCCTTGAACATCCATCAAAAAGAACGTGGTGATTGGTTCGCTAAACGAAAAATATTATCATAATAAACAACAGATTCTTAGAAAAGCTAACAAAAGAGAGTCGTTTGACTCTGAACACGACATGGATATCAAAACGTTGCTTCCTAACCTCCGTGAAGAAGTGTCTTGCCCGGTGTGTTTAGACATATTTACCGATCCAAAGCGTCTGCCATGCTTACACAGTTTCTGTCTATGCTGCTTGAAAGAATGGCATAGGACGAGCCATCGTCGCGACACGATCAGATGCCCGATATGTCAAGCCGTTAGCAGACTACCTGAAAGTGGCGATCTGAAAGATCTTCCAGCCAGTTTTTATCTGAATGGCTTCATTGATGTGCTGGCTATCAAAGAATGCAGAAGCAGCCCAGTAAGATGTGGAAATTGTGACAAAAAGAGCTCCGAGACTTCTTACTGTTTTCAGTGTTGCGTATTTTATTGTCAAGAGTGCGTAACTGCACACAACATCATCAAATGCTTTAAAGATCACCGTGTTCTGGCGCCTAAAGACTTTCAAGACAAGGACTATGAAGATGTATTGAAGCGGCCTGTGTGTTGTCGTAAACATGAGAGACATACGGAAGAAGAACTGAAATTCTTTTGCAAGGACTGTGAAACGGAAGTTTGCCAAATTTGTGTCGTGCTGGATCACAAAAGCCATGTAATAAACTTAATCCAAGAGGAAGCAGAAACACAGAAGATTCAGATGAAATCTATGGTTGAAACACAGAGGAACAATTTAAAAGCAAAGATCATTCGTCAATTTGATAAAGACTACGCTAAGCATATACAACAAGGCGAAGACGTCAAACAAGAAGCCGTGCAAATCGAAACAATGAAACCGCTTGAAAGTGTAACAAAGCGCAAACCCGAGATCAACGAACAAATAGAGGTCATGTTATCAACTCTGGGAAGGTTTGAAATTGTTTTAGCGCGAAGCATAGACATTGAAATTATACAGCTAAAGCGAACATTGACAGCTATCTTCGAGAGAATTGATCAAATCGAGACAATAGGAATTGAGGGTGACCCTGAAGGGAGCATTTGCATCGCTGAAGGCAAAGGACTCAAAGAAGGAACTGTTGGAGGTGAAGAACAATTTGTTTTGACCACAAGAAACGCTCAGGGAAGACAGCCTGACAGGACGGAAAACGCGTGCTCTGTAAGTACCTCCCACGGTTAGGAAACTTTCGTCAGGCTTTGTGTGGGGTTTCATCTGGAGTATCTAGTGGCGCTCCAAGTTGCTTCATTATGCTTACTGTAGCCCGGCTGCGAACAGGGTCCCGGCTATTGGAGGAAAATTCGGCGCGCTGCGCCGAGCAGGGGACGGTCCCCTGCTTACAGAATTTGCTGTGCTACTCCAATAGCCGGGAGCCCATTTGTAGGCTACAGCGTCCCGCTTTGATGAAAATGTTGTTAAAGTAAACCAGAACCCCAACAGACTCATATGATAAATGCTTGTCTCAATTTTCAGATGAAGATTATGCATCAATGGCATGTCATCGCTTGTCAAAATTTGCATGCCAGTGAACATGCTGCACCACTTACGTGATCGAGGCTAATTTTAATTTTTATGGCGCGTTTTAGGGTCAAAACCATTTTCCCACCTTTTCTTACCTGCTAAGTAAAATATCACTTATTTCCTATCTTTAACATTAGACAGTGCACACGTCTTTTGACTTTCGAAGCAATACATTCCGCGTGTCCCGAATACTAAAATATAATAACCAGCATATTTTGACCTTTGAACAAAATTATCCGCAAATTTTTCCTGACTCCTCTCGAATTTTTACGTCCGCTGTATTTCGTTAACAAATGTCGTATCACTTAGTTTAAACATCCCAACTAAACATCCACGTGCGCTCGCATTTGCACTGGATCTTTCTTTGATTTCTTTCATTAAGTTGCCGCAGGCTTTCTAAGCGTTAGATTTTGGTGAATTTAAACGCTTCCACCACACACCGCTTCACACACCACACCACCACACACCGCTTCAAATCTCAGGGAATTGTCCTTGTTTATTTTATATGTTAACGAACACGACTTTGAATCGCCTTGGCTTTGGGAACAGCTATATTTTGATTGAATTTGTTGATTAGTTCCAGTAGCGACAGAGAGCTGTTTTTGTCCGGTCGAACATTATTTGGAATCGGTGGAAAAGTTGACTTACTAGCTTGAATTAATTACTTTTCTCCTCTGGGAGGATAGAGTGAGTAGTTCTCCCCCACGTCTGACCCCTGGCCGCCCTATGCTCCTCCTTCCCTCTGGTTCCTAGGTTCGGTCAATGCGTGGAGTTTGTTGGTGGTCCATGTGCAGTGCATGCCTCATCCAGTGCCGCCTTCGTCTCTTGATCTGCTCACTGATGCTGCAAGTCCTAGCTCATCTCCTCACCCATCGTTCGTCACCTTCAATCGCTAGTATATTTTTTTTGACCTCCGGAAGCACTTAGGTAGAAATAATGTGTCCAGTCTCGCTTCATCAGGGATTTCAATAACATTAGTTATAAGCGGCCACTGAAGGTGTAATAGCCGGCTGTGGCCACTAAAGGGGCCGCAAGGCCCCTTACCCCTAGGGGGGTCTGGGGGCATGCCCCCAGAAAAAAAAAATCTAGAAGCTCGGAAATGCGATTTCCAGCGTTCTGGGCATCAAAAAGCGTGCTGTTGATGGGTATTTTTATTGACCACAAAATTATCGCTTGCGCTTTAGTTTTTTGGCCTTGGGTCTGTTTTGCCCGCATTTTTGTAGCATTTAAAAATTTCAGTGGTCGTCGTTGTTGTCGTATTTGCATTTTTTTTTATTAATATCATTTTTATTTTCATTAATGAAATCCAAGCAGACGGCGGTAAGAGGTCCTACAGACGGCAGTAGACCGCCGGTAACCGGCTTTTATTGAAACCCCTGCTTCATCCACGTTTCGCAGCCATAAAGTAGCACTGTCATGACGTTGTACTTAAAGATCCTGATCTTGAGGTTTTTGCTCAGTTGACCACTTATCCAGATATTGAGCACCTTGTTAAATGTTCCTCTAGCTTTCGGTGGGCGGCTCTTGGTGTCATCCTCAGCTTCTAGGTAGTTAAAACTGTCCACGTCTCCTGTGTCCTGTCCATCTATTACAACTACGTTATGCTGTTTGCATTGATCCTCATCAGTTTCTGATGCTGTTTTTCAGGGCTGTCCCTTTCCCGTTCTTTTCAGGCGACGAGTCCTCTCCTGAATCCGCGCTGTGAATTTGCTTGAGATGACAACCAGGTCGTCTACGATGCCTAAGTCGTCTAGTGAAGTCATGATCTCCCACTTGATGCCAGTCCCTACCCGGTCAATTATCCTCCTCATCACCCAGTCGATCAACGTCAGAGCGGGAAACTCTGACATGTTGTATCCCTTCTTGACACGAAACAATCTGTCTCGCCTTCCATCACTCCACTTATGAAGTTTTCAAAGGCCTCGTCATAGTCCATGAAGCAAAAGGTAGGGGCTAGAATTCTATTCAAATATCTACTGTACAGTGCTTAGTCTTGAGTACAGAGATTTGTTCTGTTGTGCTCCTTCCCTTTCTAAACCAGCTTATTCCCACCTGGCCTGAGCATCCCTCCCAGCAGCAGCCCCCTTCAATATTCTGGCCATCACCTTGGCTACAATAGAACATGAGGGTGTTACCTCTCTATTTAACATAGTTCGTCAGGTCCCCTTTCTTGACGATAAGCCCTCTGGACCAGTCCTTTGGGACACGCTTTAATTCTTTCGTCCACAGTGTCTTTTAAAAAATAGCTCATGCAGGACATTCACTGTACTGTATCAGTGTCAGTCTTCAGAAGGGCGGTTGTAATGCCGTCTGCACCCGTTCTATCAAGGTAATGCCAAGTCATACTAGATTCACCACATAGGGTCCACATATACACCGTGAATACATCACAATAAGAAGACCTACAAGGTCTAAACTAAAAAGTCAAATTCAGACGAGGTTTACCCTTATAAAAAGTAGACTTACCTGACAGTTTTTTTCAGAACTTTGAACGTCCTCACTTTCCTTGAAACCGGTGCTCAAAACTTTTCTTTCCGAAGGAATGCATTCCCGCTTGCGCCTTTTTTTTATTGTAAATGGCGACGCAATTTATAATGTCGCATACTTCATTTTCCGGTTCGTTCGGTAAGTTACTGTCACAGCCTTCCGGCGTGGCCATACTGGTCACAACAAACCACTTAGCGCTCGAAAAACTGAGGTCGAAAGACTATAGAACAACTAGAAAAGATCAGAAGTGAGGAAACTGAAGTCAAGAATACAGACGTAAATGTCGGAAATGGACAAATGTTCATTTATGTCAAAGGCCAACACAAAAGATCGCAATATGACTCAAAGACCTCATACTGTCTCATACTAACGTGGGGTAAGCGCTAATGGATACGTTTGACAGCCTGACTCAGCAACAAGCACAACAGGTTCGTTTTCGTCAGCTTGCGGGTTTTTGCGCTGGTCAAATTTTGATGAAGTCATGTTGGAATTGAAATCCCATATACCGCCGGCTGTTCCCGTTACCAATCTCGCATCCTAAGTAAGTCCCGCTCCTACTAGCAATTCAAATTCTCGCTTCTCGCCTGTGTTTTCAGCTCAAATCCCGATTATCACTGCGAAAAAAAACCAAATCCCGCACCCCGCCATGCCCACCTGGGACCATCAACTGTATTTCTTTAGTCTATCTACAGGCGGCTATTTTGTTTTTCTCTTGCAATCTCCGCGGTTTTTATTTAATTTTGTTCGTTTGATATCCTGCTTGGGATTCCAAGGCTAACTTTCTTTCTATTTCCTTCACAGGATATGGAGACCAATGTAACTCAGCCAGAAAGATACGAGTCGCCAGTTTCCCAGCTTAACCTGCTTAGCGTGGACTCTGAAGGAGAACAGCAAGAAAGCTGGTTACGTAAGTTCATTAGGATTATCGTAAGGCCTCCTTTTCAGGATTCGCTACTGCTAGAATGAGCTTATTTTGGTTCTCTCCCACCTTATATGGCCGAGATGCGGTAGCTTTATGATTAAAACCTCAATGTTTCCTAAGCAGAATTTGCTATAAAAGCAAAACTCACTATTTCCTGTAGCTTCCTGAGCGGACGGGCGTCGGGCTCGTCACGCACATCACACAATCTTCGTCGCGCATGAACGTCTGCTGAAACACAGGGCTCTTTACGTAGCCCACTCACGGCGCACTTCCTGACCAAGGTTTAGACCTACAGAAATTTTACTTCAATCAATGCCAACGAGTGCGTTTAAATGATGCATTAAAATCCTCATCAGCCAGAAGCTATATGCATTATAAAGTATTTCGTGAGCAAAAGAGCACGATGTTTTGGTACGCAGACATTCGTTTGGCTAGTTCCTCTCAAATGCTGGACGCCTGCAGAACTTAGGGTTAGGATATTAAATGTGCTCCTTACCAATCTGGAAAATTTGAAAAACTTGAAACAATCAGTTAAAATCCCCAAGAAAAACCTTGGTGATCAGGCTGTTTGGACTTTTTTGAACAATGATCTGAAGCTTTCAAGTTTAACTAATGGGGTGTTTGGGGGGGGGGGGGGGGGGTGTAGCGAGGAGGGGGGTATATTGAAAGCAATAACTTAAATGATAAGTTATGACTACTCACGATGACTTCGGCAGTGCTGATCCTAGCAGAATGTAGGACGCCTGTCACATCTGAACTCAGTTAGATCACCTTTCTCGTAGTTCAGTGGATAGAGCGCCCGCCACGCGTTCTGGAGGTCACGAGCTCGTTTCCTGTCGGGTACTCATATTTTGTCTTTGTCCCACGCTCGTGTCATGTTGATCAATTCGCCTTTCACAATAACATAAATGTTGCATTCAATAACCGATAAAGAAATGCTAACCAAGTATAAGGAAGCGTCAGTACAAGATGGAGAATTCACAGTGAACCCTACTTTAAAGCTTTCCTGTATAATTGAAATTTTGTAATCACTTTTTATCTGTGAACAACCGTTACTATTAGTATTGCCATGTTCAAATATAGCTACCAGTGTGCAGATTTCAAAATATACATGCAGATCAAGACGTAATCAGAGAGAAGTCGTTCCGAAATACGTTTTGCACTGACGCTCAGAGATGTTGATGTTCATGTTCCGTGAAAATGATTTCTAAGAGAGACACTTAATTTTTCGAACTGATTTTATGGATTTCCAATGTCGTGCTGGTCTTTATACTATGTCCAAAATAGACATAAGTCTTCTGACAAGGTACTATATATAAGTATATAAGTTTCTTGCATGCATCATAATGTTCATTGCCTGATGATGCGATGCTCGTTGGGTGTAAATCACGGATTCTAGTCCCACAAAGGGTGTTCAGGTGGAAACGTCACTACTTCTTGCCATCAAGGTATCTTTTGGGGTTGTCTTCGAAGAAATAATGAAAAAAGGCCATCGTGTCAGGTTCAAAGTGGCATCTTTTGGGAGGTCAAAGGACGCTGGAGCCACGCTCACATAGATCTATTAGCTGGTTTTAATTCAAATTTCTGACGAGCCCATCTATCTTTTCATTCGGTAGTTCCCTCTGGGTCTGGTGACGACGTGATCGTGTGGAATCGCTTTACTCACGATCTTCGCGCAGACTATTTTATCTGTATTGTATAAACATGGCGAATTACGTCATTTGAACTATGTTTATGCATTAAACTGAATGTTCTTTAAAATGTTCTTCTTAAGCATCGTCAGTGGAAGAGGTCCAGGATGTCGAATCTTCTTGCATTGTAACAAGTGAAGGTGGATCAGTGACTGTAAATGGTATCCAACTTACATGCCCTCCTGGTGCTGTGGATGATCCAGTGGCCATCACACTAAAATTGGAAGAAGCATATAAATACTGTGGTCTGATAGTTCTCCGCGGCCTTGAAAACGATGTTGTGTTTGGTGCACCCATAATCAATTGTCAGCCAAATGGACAGGTGTTTAAAAAACATGTAACGTTGACAATTCCAATAGACCGCAAAGAGGACGGAAATTTCACGAATGACATTCTTGTTTTACATGGCACACCAACCACAAACGGACGAATCGCTTGGGAGGATATTACTAGACATTCTAAACTCCTTTCCCAGAAGATAGAAGTAAAAATTGCTCGGTTTTCACGTGTTGCAGTCCTCTGGAAATTATGGTTTTGCACAAAAGAAATTATAACGTGGCTGAACATCATGCCCTTCAAATATGCCTTGTCGGTGCTTTTTAAACGCAATTGCCAAAATTCACCTTTCGACTCTCTGGCTCTAGTGTTCATGAGCCAGGATATCTTTATCTACCAAAACCAGTCTCACGGAGATCACTATGATTCCGCTTTGGTGCAGCTCAAAAATGATAAGTTTATGGAGCTGGTTTCCTACGTTGGACATGAAAACAATTTCATCTACAATAGGGAAAGCTTAACGGTTTCAATTCAGCTTGGAGAAGACTATAAACCGGCCCACAACAAGCAAGAATGTTTGGCATTTACCGTGGATGCTTCGGTTTGGTGGAGCACTGGACATGTTATCATCCTGCCGTTGCAGGGTTCCGGTACTGGCGCCAAAGTCCTGTGTGGAAGGATCGTTGTTCGAGGCCAGTATGGACATGTCCGGGAAGATCACTTCTGCCAAAATGGTGAGGGTCGCTTTTGAAATTTTGCTATACTGGCAAATATAAATAGAATTGTAGTTAGTACGTTACGCAGTACTGGTCACAAATCCAGAAGATGCAGCTCGTTAATAGAATTATTGCACTTATATAGTATTTTTCAACAAGCCGTCGTATATATTTAGTTTTCCATCAATGAAAAAATGTTTTTTAAACTTTGACTTTTCGAACTCGTGTTCATGATTGTGCTCTTTAAATTAACGTCATCCAAGATAACATAGAACAAGAGAACATTTTAGTACATGCGTAAGGATTTGCAATATACATATACTTGTGCAAGAATTCATTAAACTATCATTATTTTGAAGTATAACATTGAAGTTCTCTTACAGATCTGTGTGGCTACGTGAGACAACTTTTAGGGGTTGAGAACGTCATTTTCAACCTTAAACCCGTGACTCTAAAGCTTGGACTTTCCGAGGAAACGCTGAATCAGGTTGTTGCCTGTTGGCAAAGCGAGGCAAAACAATTGGAAATGATTTTGTTACGCTGGCGGGAAAAGCAAGAGAACACAGACGATTACCATTCAATTGCCATGCTCAGAAAAGCCTTTGAAGGGTTAGACCCTGCAGGTAAACCGAGTCGAGAATTTTTCACGAGGATTTCATTTATGAATCTCTTACTCAAGGAAAAAAAATGGACTAAGAGTTAACTGACCCAAAAAGAAAAGACCGAGTTTTGGTTTTATAGTGGCCAGCCCGGGAACGTCCAAATAAGTTTTGAGCGTTGCCATGTGCCACTTACTAAATTGGAGAGCAAAATAAATTTGACCGTGTACAATATAATTTTATCTTCTAGCTGAGAGGGTTGTCTTATGTAGTAGCGTCACACAAGAAAACTCCGTATAAATACATGCAAGTACTTCACATTACATTAACGTCTGAGTCCATTCGACATGACATATTCCTTTTCTGGTGTTCTCAGATTACAGAGTGAAAGAAAGAGGACAAATGCACATCGGACATTTGAGGAAACTTGCTGTGCAAATTGTGCATTGTCAGCACAAGGAACCTAATACGATGAAGTACTTTGGACATGAAATTAAAAATCTCTGCAACTCAATTTGTAGAGACTGTTGCATCGAGATGGCAACCTCCAAAGAGGATTTGGACTTGGCAACTTCAACAGAAAACTGCGTAAGTCTTCTTGAGGTTCACAGACAAGTACCCGAAGATGTTGCTAAGAAATATAAGCACATGTGCCTGTCTCCAGAAGAATCTATTACAACAAATTTCCTCATGATTGTTCCTCATCTTGTTCAATGCATTAAAGAAATCTACCGAGATGAGAAAATTCCACAAGTGCAAAGTGGATTGCGAGGTGTACCTGACGAAACAACCCTCAACAAAAGTGCTTCAGAAATTCAAGAGGCGGCAGAGAACTCAAATATTTTTAGGCTTTTGAGTGCAGTATGCAATATCCTTGAAAGGTTATGTCTTAACAACAATGACAACCGATCCACAGAAGACAAGATACACGAGTGGGGACGCTCTGCAATGGTTATTGCAATGCTAGAATTCCTAGAGAAGTTCTTCCAAGGTTCTGAAGTTCAAAGATTGTACAAAAGATTGTACGTGTTTGCCGTTTCCATCAGAGATATCATGTCGAGCCCCATCCCTTATGAAGGAAACTTGCTCAGTGATTTCCACAACGTTGCACTAAGTCTGTTAATGTTTGCTAAGTTTGATCCATCACAACTTGTGAGATATGTACTCCAAGATTCCAGTAATTCACCCAGCTCTCAAGGCAACGATGGAATGAAGTATGACAAATCAAAGGACACCTTTTCCCAACTGTTCTGGATCAGGAAAGAAACCGAAGACGAGTTACAACTTGAAGCGATAGCACATGTTCATATGAACGGACACATTCACAGCATTGGGGCATTTGAATCAGTCATCACACTCCCCGCATCTTGCAGCGAGACCATCGACAAAATTCCTCTCAGTGCTTTTTCCGTGGCGGTTAAACGTGAACACGACGAATCGAGAAACCTTCGCGTTACTGTTTCTGCAACCAAGAAGGAAAAAATCAACAAGGCTTTGAAACATCTGGAGAACGAATTAGGAGCAGATGTGGTTAGCGTGAATCAAACACAAATCACACCATCCCACCTCAAAATGCGGAGCTTCGCGAAAGCAGGAATACTCGTCACACTACGTTTGGTTCACAAATGGGGATCAGAGACGATCGTTGTTGACAGCAACGATGTTGTGACTTTTGCTGATTCAACCGCAGGAGGTGCTTGTGTGCCTGACCCGGAAATGGCAGGTTTGTGAAGAAAGTTGATTCATAACGGCTACAACACGTGGCTTATAATTAGTCTCAATCAGTTTCCCCACTTAACCACCCCATCCCTCCTCCACCAGCCCCACCTTCTTTCTGACATAAGTAGATGACGTAAATATTTTAATAATTTTTGATTGGCTGTTGCTTCATTTCGAATTTTACGATGTTAGGAAAACCAGGGACTTGCCTCTCGTTCGGGGGAAGAATTAAGGTCATCACTAGTGAGATATAGTATCCTTTTTCCTCAGGGAGACAGTAGCTCCCTTGTCAACGGTTGACTGGAAAAAACATATCAAGTTCAGAACTGTTTCATCCCGCGTCATTCCTAATGGCAGCTTTAGTCTAGGTTACCTTTCTATTGATAGTTTCATCTGGAAACATTCAAGTCTTTTCTTGAGCTCTTTCAGATGAGATTCATCAACTGGCCATAACGAGTGAAATGACAGCTCCTTCAGCGTCAAGTAGCTCGACAGTTGGAAATTCCAGCCGTAACTTTGTGATGGATCCTTCAAACGCCGAGTTGATTCAGAGACACCTACAAGAACAGCGTGGCCGTGTTGGTGAGCAATTTTGGTCTCCTGTATATTTATTTGTAATCACACACACACACTCACACACGTTCTTGTTCTTGTTGCATTTTGCCATTTATAAATATATTCACAACATGTATATCTGTTCATTACATATGGCAAGGAAGCCCAGGGTATAGTCTATGAGGCTTACGTAAAGGACCACCTCAAAGATACCTAAGACTTAAGAAAACAATAAAGATGCCGTCATCGCTACAAAAAAGATCACAATTCAGGATAAAAAATAGTTAAGAAAAACTAAATGCGCAAATGCACAACAGCAAAGGAAGGGGGAAAACGAAAATATACTTCTATACCAAGGAAGATGACGTTACTTTAGTGGTGAAGATAGCGATACTATGGGGTTTAAATTCAGTGCTGAAAGAATTAAATAATTTGGGGCCTTGAAGACGGAGTGAGAATTTCTTTAAGCTTCTTAACATATCATCTTAGTAAAGTCTAAGAAAACTTAAGTCAATGATAATGTGTATGCCTATGACTAGCACTTAATTCGGAAATAACTTAAACAGACAATCACTATGGCGTTTCTTGACTTATGTTGTAGAGATCAACTACTATCAAAATTTCCTTAGTGGGCATGTTTGCGTTTCGGGAGAGAAAACCACGCTGAGCATGCAGTTGCCCGCGGCAGAACAACGGTATGTAATGGAAATTGTGGTTAGCCTTTTATTTTAATTAATCAGATCGGGGCAAAACAAAAGAGTGTAGCAATAGAAGCTTCAGGGATGATCGTTCTTGAGAACATACAGGCTCGCGGGCTAGTCTTAGCCTTTTCACTGTCTAGTTGACATGGCTTGCCTTTTGTCAGCCTTGGTAACTGGAATGTCTGGCTGTACCGAAAGTCCTTTTATTGATAGTCGTACTAGTGCTGATGATACGAAAAATAAACAAATGTAATTAAACTGTTTGGATATTTTTAGCTCTCTAGAGGCTGGACCAAGTACCGAGAGTCACAGGAGTTTAACAGCAGGAACTGATGAACACGAAGTGTGAGCCATTGCCATTGGTTATAATGTTTAACTGTGCAAGTGGCTTGGCGAAAAACAGGATACTTCATCTCGATCTTGCGAATGCCATATCTATGGAGGACAAGGTCAAAGTCTTTATTACGTGAACAATATCTGCACCACACAAGTAGTTAAGAAATTTGAGTTTGTAAATTCCAAAATTCTGACATACAGTCCCGAGTTAGCTTTGGTAGAGTGACCGAACTCTCCCTTCTCCACCACATAAAGTAGTTGAACCCAGGTGAGAGAGAGAGATCCGGCATAACTTGCATGCGCATGTTCAGAAGGTTTATTTGTAGACGGCGATGGCAATATTAGTAGGAAGTTTAAGCAATGAGGTCAGCGATTCCAAGGACAGCTGACGCCTAGCAAAAAACGAATTCATATAGCAAGCTAATACATGACTGGGGTTATTTTTTAACCAATTTTAGTAATAAGCTTGTGTAGAGATATACAAGTCCTGTAAATGTACCATTGAAGTTTCAGCAAAAAATGTTAAATTAAAAAAATAGGAATATACTGCAATGATGCAATTGAAGATTTGCTTAAAAGCATGTAAACAAATAAAATCAAGTTGGGACAGGGTAAGTCAGTTGTCATAGCTAGAGAGGCAAAACAACTTCAGAAGGAGAATTCGTGAGGAAATTATGTGCTAGTCCCCTGTGGATTTGAACTTCCGGCCCTATACGCCTATACGGGGATGTTTTGGCACGCGACTTGGTTCACCCAAGCTCACGTGACAAATAGTTTCTCGCCACATTCACTAGAGAAAGACGCTGTGACAGCATTTAAAGCGCGCTAAAACATTGATTCTGTTTCTGTATCTTGTTTCTTATTACATTTTAACTTGTATAAGAAATAATAGCCGGGTGAGCATGTTGTAATTTGTGTAAAATTAAAATTAGTTTTACTATATTTTTAAAATTAGTTTTACTATCTTTCGAGTTTGAAGTTGCTATGGTCTGATAGTCAGGAAAAAACGGCCTACCTATAGTTTCTAGCTGCGTGGAAAACTTGTGTAATTTTAACGTAAAGTTTTCATGATAAAGTTTGTTTGAGTCTTACTTTGTTCGAGTCTTATTGAAGTTGCCTAATACTTGGTTTAAACCTTTGTAGAGAAATTATTTTTAATACTGTTCTGTATTTTCAAAACCTCTATCTTTGTAGTAACAAGGATCGGTTACATTTGTTTCGCAATACAGCAGTAGAATAGAGTTTTAAGTCTAACTAGAGACGTGATACTATATTGCGTGACTCTGCTTAAGATAAAAGAAAGGAAAAGAAAAGAAATTAAATACGACCGACTTACTTCGACTCTTGTGTTTCTGTGATGGTTTACGACCGTTTTAAAGCGATTCCAGCGAGGTTTTATTTTCGCAGTTTACTCTCTATGACACGAAAAATTCTGCACATAAACTCGATTACCAGCCGCTTTTCGTGAAAGGCGCCCGTGCTCTTCAGGAACTTAGACCGACCTCGAGAATTGAGCCTACTCTGCACACTGATGGGCATTAAAGGATTAAGAGAGCAATCTTTTGCTATACGCAGCAATATTTTGCTATAACCCATGCATGAACCATGCACAATTTATAATTAATCTGAGCCTTTTTACAGCAAATGTCGATGCATGACGCGCGCAGCAACGATAATGGAAAGACTGGGGAGCCCTCAGAGCTAATTCTATGCTACAGAACTTGCGCTTTGGCGGGAAAAGCACAAACCGGAACCGCAGAAGAGACGAAAAAAGCCGCATCTCATCTCGCTAAGTGCTCATGTTCTCTTCCTAAATTAGCAAAACTAGCTCTGTTGCCGCTAAAAAGAGATTCATCTCTCCGCGATGATTTTTCCGCTGCCTAACCCGTTTCCCTACATCTAAGAAATGGAAAACTTTGTGTTTTTATCGAGCCTGAGCTTGACTACAAATCTATAAACGTTCTAATGCTGGGAGAGCAATAAGCGCTAGCGAGCAGTTCCAAAGCTTTTTCGAGGTCTCTGGCCAAACTTTTACGAGTGTTTTTACAAGACGGAAAAATCACTTGGAAAAAAATGCAGCGCTATATAAAGCAGCAAACTTTGATTAACGAAATTTAAATGCTCTTAGCTCATGCCATCATTATGTTAACAGCTCGAAGAATGGCTTTTAGTGATGGATTAAAGGATTATTTATGAATGCTACCAGATAGCTTGCACGATGCTCAAATTGAGGCATGATCTGACCCTGGCCTGTCCAAGCGGGAAATGTTTGGCGACCAAACACCGTCAAACATTGTTTGGTGACCAAACATTTTACCGTTTGGCCACCTTGTTTG
>OMLO01000694.1_pt1 | contig 23344 bp, 17 predicted proteins | sample 1674811 | NCBI WGS metagenome assembly OMLO01 (sample SAMN06265003, study PRJEB25207) | coral metagenome | isolation source: Coral host | place: Mexico:La Bocana,Puerto Morelos, Mexico | collected 2008-11-13 | reverse complement strand
CAGATATACGTGGATATGTACATTATGTACGCGGTATATAATTAATATATTACAAATTGTAATTAATATGTAATCATACATATTGAGGAATAAGCTGAATGAAAGATCATTCATCTTTAAATGAATGTCTGCAAGACTTGGGCTATATTTGTTGCATGTTCTGCTACCAGCTTCCGTTCGCCAAGCAATTCCCCTCACCTCTTGATCTGGAGCTGGATCTGTGTGTGGCCACCAGCTCTTCCTGGTGGCTGGATGTGATGTTTTCAGTGCAGGTTCATCATTTCCAGTCTCAATACAAGTAGAAACACCACCATGGTGATTGGGGGATGTTTCGAAATTAGGGGATGTTTAGAATCTGAAACTTGTCATCAATTTTAGAGTTCATGCAATTTTGAGAGGTACCCAACAGTGTGTCATCAACATAGGTCCAGTGATGAAGCCAAAAATCAACCTCAGCCTTGCTGCCTATAGTTTCTGAAGATGACTCCAACACAGCAATGGATTTCAGCATCTCAGCATCTGTAGCAGCTGAGATGAAACTACTTTTCTCACTTTGAATGTGCCTGGAATCATATGTTTGTTTCTGTTATCTTTTCTTCTCGTCTTTATTTTCACTATAGGGACCTCTCAGTTCCAAAAATTCGGTCTGGCAAGAATCAACAAAGCATCTGGGGTCATCTGGCAAGAATCTACAAAGCATCTGGGGTCATAAGAAAAAAAGGTATATATCCAATCCTAAACCATCTTGGCTCAAATCACTAGTCACTAGACTCCCCCCTGTCTTGGGTGTATCATCTGTATGAATAATGGGTTTTCCTCCCTTCTGAAATGATAAAAAACATCTTAAAACTTAAATCCCACAAAATCACCGAATCTGGTTGGTGGTTTGTTCCAACCCCTTTGAAAAATATGCTCGTCAAATTGGGTTCATCTTCCCCAATTTTGGGGGTGAAAATAATAAATCTTTGAGTTGCCACCACCAAATCGCCATGAAAAAAACTTCCCCCCAAAACCCCCCCCTTTCAGTAACCGCCTCATGGCTCCATGGCAGAGTGACCGTGGCCGTGGTATTCAAAGCTGCCTCGAATCTCAGGCCATGAATTTTGTAGTTCAACAGGATGGGTTTTTAATCGAAAATTCTGGGGGAAAAAAATGAGTCAGATATGAAAAGCTTGTAGATAGTGATGATTAAGTCGTAGAATGCCGAACTCAACTCTCACCATCAAACAAAAACCTATTCGCCCGCAAAACCTTCAGTTCTTTAAAGATCATGCTCTTTGAGGACTACGTCAGAAAGTGATGAAGAGCTCGAAGAAACACAGTGTTGAATCAAACTAGGAGATACCCCCAAGGGGGGCGTAGCCAAAGTGTTGACCATTTCGTTTTTTCAACGAACGCCACGAATGACCTTTTTCTTTAAGTGCAAAGAATATATACCACTAAACAAGATTCTAAAAAACCACGAACATGCACAGGAGGCACCTGTGGGGTCTTAGCATTCACAACGCGTTTCATCTCCTGTGCTCCAAAAAAAATCAGCGCCATTTTGCCTTTTCAGCCTTTTCACTAGTTGGTGATGACTCAACCCAAAAATTTTCAAAAAATATGCGAAACGTCGAAACGTCAATTTGGATCATTTCAAACCATAACTTGGGATGAAAACAAGCACCCTAGTTTTATGATGATCTTAACATATCTTTAAGTATCACCTCATCAAGGCGTCCTCCTTGCTTGCGGCCACACCTTGCCCTTTGGCCTGGCAACACACACCGTGACATTTGAGGACTCAATAATAGGCATGGCTACAACACCCAGCTCGAACAAGTTTTGTGCACAGAACTCCGCATGCCATTCTACGACCACTCTCCATCCATTGACGTCTCCTGCATCCACTCGTCCGCCGTCATCGGATTAGTCTTCCCCGTGACATGTGGATAGGGGCACCTCATGGCAGTTGCGAGTGGATAGGAAACAGTTCGCCACCAATTGAGGTGGCTGAATTTTTTGTTTCTGTTTCCAAATATATGCAATATGTATATCAATATCTACATGAATGGTTTATTCTATTGGTTGCAAAAGACCCTGTAGGCTTGCAACCAATAAAACATACTACTTTGTGAAGATCATACACATATACCTCGTGACTATATTCAAAAGACTTCTCCCCTTTTTCGTCCAAACATCTGGGGTGATCAGAAGATATATTCATCATTGGACGACATCTGCAGGATGATCAACTATCTTCCCCTCATAATCATAATGAAAATGGGTCCCATTTTCCAGATGAGTTCAGTCCCAAAAGGGGCCACCAAATGATACATTTTCCACTTCCACAGTTCTTTAAAAGGGTAAGTACTGGTGATCACCAATCTCACTCTGATGATCATCCCAAGGGGTACACTCTGAAGATAGGCCGAAACCCAAAAACAAAATTTCATCGTCCCACAAGGTGGACCCTTTGAAAACATGGGGCCCCTACTTACGTGAGTTTTTGTGAACATCCCACAAAAACCCATGAATTTTCGGCCTTAAGGTATTTAAATCTGTTTATTAATTATAACTCCATATGTATAACGATCTCCGGTAAGGTCCACCTTGAACCGTTGAACATCTCCAAGGGTTGAAACTCCTCACTGTTGATATCATTGAACGGCTGAACTTCACTCCCCGAAAACCTCCAAGTTTTCCAGCAAATCATCGTCCTCGCCGTTTGGAAAAAATCAAGGTGCCAAGTCGGACAATTTTTTGTGGACCAGATTTAACCTCAAAATACGTTCCCCCTTTTGGATGGTAGTTAAAGGCTTCCCCCCAAAGCCTAAAAGGTGAAACTTTTGGGGGGGGGGGTGTTTTTTGTGGCTGGTAAAATTCCACAAAAAAAAACAACCTGAATTTCGAATATATTTTGATAGATCTTTTCATTTCGTTGCGGATTCCCTGACAATTTTGCAATGAATCCGTAAAAATCATGGGCAAGGTGCTCATGAATGCTGAGTAGCTACGGTAGCTCTGTGGTTTGAAAATGTTTAATTCTCACTTCCAGAACGGGCCCCAGCTTCAAATGCCCTAGAGGCCCAACGTACCCCTATGGGAAATCCCTATATAGGCCCTATAGCGGGTATTTATGGGTTGTAATCCTCAAGAATCCCTAGAGAGCACAGTAAAATACCATGGGTACACTGTTAGGGGTACAACCAATTGTCCCTTGATAATTAATCATTCCTTAATACGGCCTTATTTTCTTGCAAGGGTGGCATTAAGGGGGGCGCCCTCAGATTCCCATGACACCAGGATCCTCACCCTTTTTCCGGGACATGGGATCTAAAAGGAAGCACCCATTCTTCGTGCAAGATCCGTCGGAAACGACGAAAATCAAGATCTTCGTCGTGTCGTTGTTTTTTTTGTCCCATGTGGAGCTGATGATTAAAATGAAGCCGATGAAACGATGATTAAAAGGGTGGCCAAAGAAAATGAGCATTCTTTCTGTGATGTTGATTTGATTCCGGGGGAATTGATCGCAAATGCAAAAACATAAACATTAAATGCACCATGTATATATATGTTAAATATCAATCACAAGTCATATGCAACGTATATACGAATCAAATATACAGTACTGTATATATTGATAGAAACTGCAGATATATTCACAGTATAGGATAATTAGGCAAAGTTTTGGTTCCTTGTTATGTAAGGGTTTGACTTTCAGTGGGGTTCATCTCAATTCCCACTAAACTCAAAAGGTCGACTACTTAAGATTTGCCATGACATTTCACCTCAACCCCGCACTATCCACAGAATCCACGTGGGAGCTGATGAAATCACGGAAAGTTGGGGGTACTTCTGCCCCTTTACACGCTTTACACGTTGGTAAAATCCGAGCTCCAAACAAATGCAGAAGGTTTTGTTTTGACACTCGAATTGATCCAAGGTGAAATTGTTTGAAACCAACTTGTTTACAAGATGTTTCTTCTTGTAAGGCTTGTAAACTTGTTTTAAGCAAGTCCAACTCTATATAATTTCAAAACCAACTCTGCTGCTTGGAGCTTGGACTTTTTCCAAGCCAACGCCGCGATATTCCTCAGATAATTGCTCTTTGGCAAGAAGAAACATTGCACGATGATGGAAAATAGTGGAGTGGTACAGTCAACATATGAGCTACGGGTCACGAAAATTACTTGTGTGGGGAAAATTGCCATCACCAAATGTGGGAGTTCCCCTACCTTCCCTGAAACTAACATAACACCGAAAAATAATTAGTCCATCCCAAAAGGAAAGGATCGTCTTCCAACCATCCATTTTCAGGTGCGAACTGTTTATTTCAGGGAGTGTATCGGTTTTGATGGATTTTTTGCTGCCTCGAAGTTCAACGCAATGTGGAAGGAACCCCGCAAAACACTCACCTTTAGGTTATTAGGGAGGGGGCTTAAATTTTACTGGGCAAATTAGTATAATTCCTAAACCTGAATTTTTTGGGGATTTTGGAGGGATTCTTACAAAACCATCATTTGTGGGTGACCTCGGCTAAGGTCGCTATAATTTGCCTAGAAACATGTGACAACTTTGGAGAAATTTTGAGTAGCAAAGATACCTTTTCACATGGTGAAAGCGTGTCCAAAGAAGATCAGGGTTGCAACCCGGTGGCATTGTAAGGTCACGAAAATCATTCCTCAACCCCCTCCAAACGTTGCGGATGAAATCATCGTGCAAACATCCCATCGAATTTCTTCATGCAGCTAGCCACATCGAAGACCCAAAGGCTTCAGTGGTCGTAAAACAAACTGGCTGGAGATGGTGCTCGGCTACAACTCAAGCCGAAAACCCTGATCGTTTGCTAGATGCTTTCAAAAAATCGTTCAACCTGACACCACCCCCTCCTTGTGTTTGTTTTGTGACTGAAAAAAATAAACATGGCCTGTTACAAACCTAGTAGGAGCTAAATGCCAACTTTTATGGCAAATTTGCTCAAGATCGCCACCCAAAAAAAAGGCAAAGCATAGCCACTAGTGATTGTGATCCATCTGACGCCAGCAATTTTGAGGATTCTTGTCATAAGTGTACTATAGTGTACTTGGATGTGCCAGGAAGTTAGTAAATGGTTAGTAAATGGGTCATACCCTACTTATACACAGGATATATTGTGGTTCTAACCCACTTACTAACATTTACTAACCATTTACTGACTTCCTCGAACATCCAAGTAGGCGGCATTTTAGCTCCACATCAAGGGAAAATGAAGTGTTTCTTTTTAGCTCCTTAAATAATGCCCTTCCCCAAGATCGATGGCTAGCAGCCTCATGGCAGTTTACATATGCAAAACACATTGCACCGTCGAGCGCTAAGTACCGTTAAGAAACCACCCTTAAAACGTCAAAAAAAAACGTTGGCAGCCGTGAAACAGCCGTGAATCATTGGAGTTCATTGGATCCCTTTCGGTTAAAATTGGGCAACCTCGCAAGTAAAACCTGGAACACATCCTGATGCAACCTCATGGCAGCTACTGTTGATGGACAAAACATCTTGCTTCAGTTGATATGGTCATACCTGGAAACTCTCTTATCACTTTTTTTTGCTAAGACGGTATTTTGCAATAAATTACGCTAAGTCTGGAAAATTCCGCTAAGTTGGAACAAAAAATGCTAATTATACAAAAGACCCTTTACCTTAATGTACTTCCCAATCCACACCTGCCGTCCACGCTGCGATTTTGTTCAACGACGTTTTCTTTGGTGGCCAACATCCCGTCGAAGCCTCAGACTGGCCTTGAATTTGACCACCTGATTTTTTACTTTTATGCAAACACGATCCAATACTCTGCATGATACCGTTCTACTATTTACCCTTCGACTCAACCTGGATACGTGCCCGATTATGGACTCATTTGCTTCGCACGAAAATGCAAGTGGATTGAGCACTTTCGGTGCTTTGTTTGAAAGTTGCCTCTTCAAATCTCTGTTTATGTGGTCACACGCGTGCAGCTTCGGTTTCAAAGCATAGGCTGGAATGTTGAGGCTCTTAGCTAAAGTAGCTAGCACCTTGAAACCTCGAAGCAAAACTGTCATGTAGTGCTGGACTCGTTGGGCACACGCTCTGTCTAGCCACAGGCTGTGGCTGTGCAATATGTCAAAAATCGTTTTTGCAGCTTCCAAGGTTTCAACCAAAGCACTCTCCAGTTTCGGATGTCGGGATTGAGTTTGCTGTGCAAGTTTGACTGTGAAAATTAGCCATTGTGTCAAAAGAGTGTTGTCAGACCCCTTCACGTTCGCCCAAGCAAACGCTCTTTCGTTTTGGTAGTTGAGCAAACTCTTGGAAAATGAATGAATTGCTGGGGATTTTCCACATCCCTTGCACCACAACTCAAAGAATCCAAATGCCCTTTGCAAGCGGGATGGTAAATTGAACTCCTCAGTATTCTCGTAGTCGAAGTACCCCAGTTGACACAAAACTATAATTGTGCTACCTGTCAAGTCTCTTCCCAATCCAACTTTGTAGCAATGAAAGAGATCCAATCTAAAGATAGCTTCAGGGCAACTGGATTGAAATGGAATAGACGCCAGTGAAGGCATGCACCCTTCCTTCCAGGGCCTTTCAAAAAATTGGGTTTCCATCCAAGCCGGTGAATCAGATAGATCCTCAAACATCACCGCATCGTGGCCTGCCATGCACAGCGAACACATTGGATGATTTGCTCGCACACCAGCGTTGTAGTAGCTACGTGTCAGATTTCCAATCTGATGGTGAAATTTCAAATCGCCTTTAAGTCCCAGGGTTGCAGCGTAAAAAGTTTGCCCATGTATCGAGATCCCTGTAGTAAACAAACGCTTCAAATCTTCAGCCACCATGTCAAAAGCTTGGGTCAAGAGACCACTGTGTTTCTTGTACTTAAGGGACGACATGCCAAAAATGAGAAACTTGGAAAGGAACTCGTTTCCACAATCGTTCACACATTGGCTTCCTGCTCGATGTACGTCACCCTGAAATTTTGTATCACCAACATCGCCAGTACCTACACTACCATACCGACCTAGAGCTGCATCCATTGGACAAGTGCAAGGTTTTTTGCGGAGTTTGATGTCTTTCTTGGAACTGTCAACTCCTAAAAGGGTTTCCACTGTGCAAACCATAAAGTTGCCCTTCTTCAAATAGCGACCTTCATCACCATGAATTGCAATGGGTAAAGTATACCGTAAATCAGCTTTGGATTTTTTGTACACTTCATGTCCGGGCTGATAATATTCGTAGCAAGTCCAGAAAGCTTGTAGCTGATCATGTATATTGTTGCCAGGGCCACCACTAAGAAGGAAACTGTAGTCCTGGAGGATCACCTTTAACCATGAACTTGGCAAAACCAGTGGGATATCAATGGTGTTGCCTTTCTCAAGGGTAAAGACCTGATCTCACTTCAGAATGAGTTATCCAAAAAAGAACCTTTACCTTTTTTTCCAAGAGAATTCCCAAAGACCAAAAAAAATGTTCTAAGTCTAAAGCAAAGACTAGGGACTAGGCTAGTCCTTTCCACATGAATGGACATTCCTCCCCTCACCAGCATTGAGGTTACATCCCTTGTAGCGTTGTTGTCTGCGTTGCTACTCGACCCCACCAAGGTGGGGGCTGCCTGTCCAATGGCTCTCTTCGAGCGAGCGATGGAAACAGCAGGGGCCTCAACAAAGAAGCTGTGCAAGGGATAAGTGGGGGATGGTTGACCTTGGGTGAGTTTTACAATCTCCAAACTTGGATTCAGACCCCTCTTCCCATTTCTTCTGCATAATGTTCAAGCAAACTCCCATCAATTTGACGTTGGGTACTTTCGAAACCTGGCATGTGAAAGCAGTAATGAAGTTAAAGTCTTGTTCTTGGTGTTGATGTAAGATGATTTGTCTATGGTGTCAAGATGTGTCAAGTGCTGAGCAACTGTCCGCTGGCTAGTTTGTTTTTCTTCGCTGTTCAGATCATCTAGATCATCGCCCACAAACCATGCCAACTATTGCAGGGTGTTTAGGAATAGGGTCGCCCATTCCCAACCCTCTCATCACCCAGCACTGAGCACAGCATGTCAAAACCAAAACAGCAACAAGTTGTAGCTTACTTAGCTGCCTTACCTTTGGCAGACGATTTTGCCTTGGCACCCGCTTTTGGGGTGGACTTCGCTTTGGCCTTTCCCTCAGGTGTCATTGTTGGACGCTGTCTCTTCGGTGGCTGCTTTTCTGCAGGAGGCGCAGTGGCCAAACGTTTCTGCCGAGCAGCATCAGTAATGAGGGACCTGTGGCAGTGTTGTGAGCTGAGCTGCTTTAATAGGAGGGTATTGGAATACTTCTGTATCATCAGACTTTTCAAAAATTTTGGAAGCTGGCCTGGCACGAGGTTCGACCATCAAGGCATCACCAGCCCTGAAGAAATGATACAAGGATATATATAATTCTTAACATGAGTAACAAGTAAACTGTATACTGTGCAAGTTTTCTCAGGTGCAAACATCTTACGGGCATCACGGAGCTCACTGTTCATTTTGTCCTGCAACCTTACATTGGGCCGATTTGTTTTCTTTAAACAGGGCTTTGGCTGTGAAGGCAATAAGGTAACCAAGAGATGTTTAAGTCTAGTGGCTCTTTGGAATATCCATTAATAAGGCCTTCCCCGTGAAGTTCCTGGAGCACCTCACTCTTCTTTTCAATGCCTTGATTGATCTCGTCCAGTTTTGTCAACATCCTTGGGGGAAACTCGGAAGATGAGAATGATGAGAATCAAAAATGGTGGTAAGATTGTTTCCATTGGATCTTTTTTGCCTTTAAAACTTTTGAAAGAATGACAACTGTACATGTCAGGTTTGATAGCTGAGAGTCTTATCCACCAGTGGTTGACCCTTGCATTCCCCAAGCTTTAGCTTAAGCTCCGAGATCTTCATCACCCGTTTTTGCATCCCACTCAAGACTTTGATAATCACACTTTGCGGGGCAACTTTTGATTCAAGTTCTGGGAAACCTGCTTGCCGCAAAACCTTGGCAAATTCGCTCTCTGACGCTGCGTTTGGTTCAGGTGCTTTGCCAGAAACTTCAGCACCAAAGGCCTTGCCTGGCTGGGCGGAGGAAGAGAAGGGATTTTGTAGAGAATGCGTTTGTTAGTAGATTATATGATTGTCCAACCATCAGTTTAGTGCAGGTCTGCTTTGAAGATGACTTGATTGTAAAAATCCCAAATTGCCTAGTGCATCTCGCCCGGGAAGAGTAAGGTCAAGATCTTGAATCTTTTCGTTCTCATCCCAGTCCATCATCTTTTCCAAAGTGTTTCTTTTGATGTTCCTGCAGGCTAGGTTTCAAAAAAAAACACTTGAATGAATTATTTTTTTCAAGAAAGATCCACACATTCAGGGACTTGTCCTCTTGTGACCCGTGATCTCGTTTTCCACCCAATACATAGTGCCACCACCATACTTTGAGGCCCTGCGGATAGCAAGAGTTTATTCAAATCCAATCCATCCATTGTTTTGATATTGAATTGATGGCCAAGTAAAAACGAAATCGTTCCTTGTGAGAGTCGGATCATGCTCGCAGTAGGCCTTGACACCATCTATTTTCCACCTTGGATGTTGAACACCGGTATGTTTGGAAGTTACCAGGATATGATATCGATCTATCTATATTACACTTTGTCTATATAATGAAAAATATGATCTAATATACAGATACAAGTATATTATATCAAAGTATAATATTATATCAAATTATATAGTATATATATCACGACTACCTAGATGTAGTGAGTGAGACTTTCAGAATCCAGCAGAAAAAATGTTTCAACCTATCCCAACAAAACTATTTGGTTTGAGACATGTTACTGGGGGAAATTGGCTTCCTGCATGTCTTCCTCCGTCATGAACCGAAAGCCAACATCAAGTTCGGTTTCATCAATCTCTTCGGTGATCTTTTTGCATTTCGTGACAAACTTATCCTAAAGGGTTTCCACGCTGAAGAAACGGCACAGGGAACACAACCAATACATCGTTTTTTGAGACTACCACAATCCAGATTTGAAATTTTGGTTGAACAAAACTAAATTCATCAACTGGACATTCTTAAAACATGTTTTTTTTTCAAATCCTGTTCAACTAAGAGTTTTCAACAAACCCCGTCCGGGTTGTAGTCGCACTTCTCAAACATCACCAAAAGTTTTTGGCGATCAGATCCCCGAGCTTGATACTGCTTAACAAAGTCTGAGCTAACAGAGTATGTTCCATCAGCCCTTGGGGTAAACACACGACGAAGCCTCTTATCGATGGCATCCTTGGAAAGAGCTTCACCCGGACGCTGGCACGGTGTTGCCACAGGTGAGGCCGCTTCCCTTGGCTCCTCTGGGTCCTCTTGTGCTGGAGGCGGGCTGGGAGGATGCGGTGTACCGACGGGTGACTCAGGCAGTTGGGCATCTTGCATCTCCAACCATTCCTATACAGGGTTGAACATCACCAAGGACTAAAATTGAACAAACATGTTTTTTTTACTTGATCAATCTTGACCAAAGAGTTGAGAATAATTTCTGGAAATGGTGAAAACAAATTTGTTTTGGAACTTTCTGGCCTCTCTGGAAGGGATATGGCTGGGAGTATCAAGGTGGGTGCCATTAAACATGGGACTTTCCATACCACCCTCCTTGGTCTCACCCGGTGTTTTCTTGATCTCATCAGCTGTCTTGCATTCAGAACTTTCGAGTGTAGCCCCTGAAGTCCCTAAGTGGTCCAAAACAGGGACAAATGGAAACACATTATCTAACATCTTTTTGGGGTACCAAATTGTTACCAAAGCCAAAAAAGTAAAGGTTCCCAAACATTAAACAAGACACCATTTGGTGGGGTTTCTTCTACTGTGATCGCCGCTTCAGCTGACCCCCCAGACTCCACAGGATGCCCTGACTTGGCACGATTGGCAGCTTCCTCAGCCTGATTGGAATCGGAGACACAAACAATAAGTAAAGGGAACAAAACATGAAAACTTGAAAACAATAAGTAAAGGGGAAAAACAAATGCCGTGTGGTAGGTTCCATGTAGGATTCGATTTGGGGGTTAACATCCTTGTGCCCTATGAAGGCTATGAAGGCCACACCGGAAGTGATGTGTGCATAAGCCCCAAAGGCCTAAACATTTTATTGCATCAATTTTCCAAGGTCTCAGCTCGCTATATGTTGTCTCAAATACTTTTATGTACTCCAAATTGTTGAGCCTAGTTTGGAAACATGTAAAGTACTAATGCTTATCAGGAGGCCAGCCTTGAACATGTATTCTTTTATGAGTCTTTGTTGCGGTCCCTTCACCAACCCCCCTCGCCTCCAATTTCTCGAGTTCCTTTTGCATCTCTGCTAGCTGAGATTCCGTCGGACTTTCAAGTTGAAGTGGCATGGCCCGTGCTAGTACCATTCCCCTTTGAAGTGATTCACACGACCAAGCCTTACTAGCAAACCTAGTTGCCATACTATTGCCTACAAACGTCAAAAGCCTGAGCACATACAGGATTACAGAAACATGTTCAAGATCACTTGGCGTAAACTGAGTGTATCATGCCGGGCTCAAACTGCTCAAACTGCCATGTCAAAATCTCTCTAAAATGGACGGACGGGAAATTACGCGAATTTCCCGGGATATTCCGCGAATTTCCCGGGAAATTACGCTAACTTTTTTTCCGCCTTTTTTCATCCCAACCATTCGAATCAGCCCACCAATATCTAAAGCTGTGTAGGAATTAAAGGCCGCCATTCATTTGGTATGTTCAAGGCCTTACTCCCACGAAGATACTCTATCGCTGGGACCAACTGTGCATCACGCCACAGGTCCCCGTACTTCATTTCTGCAAAGACTTCCATGAAAGGCTTGACGGTTGGAACCTGTGGTGGAAGCAGCTAAGGGGACCAACAATATATTGGATTTTGTTATATTGTAGAAAACAACAAGCATTACTTCAAATCCATCAAGGCACTTCTGGTAGACGTTGCTTTCGTTTGACGTCATTGAAGTAGGGTATCATGCGGACCACAAATCCCGCAAACTTTGGAGTATACACCCTTAGTTGGTGGAATTCCGGGACATGAAACTACAGCTTCTTTTCAAAACTATTAGAGGACAAAATGTCATCAAGTACAATCAAAAGAACAAGTCAAATTACCGTATCTAACATAAAAAAAGGTTGATTGTGTCTTCCATCCTGGTGGCTGTGTGCCCTTCAAACATTTTGAACCTTTGTAGGCTTTCTCCCCACGACCATTGATATAAGTTTCGGCAGTCTTCTTTTTTGGGTCAAAGGTGAAATCCTTACGTACCATGGTTTCGAATGCTTTCAACGCCCCGATGATCGAACCCGTGCTCCACAGGATTGTCCTCTTCGGAGAGCTATGCCCAAAGTGGCACATCCAGAAGCTCTGCCGGAACAACTCAGCTGGGAATGGTGGCAGGGTAAAGGGAACCATGGCTGTACACTATACAACCTATTCTGAAAGAGTTGGGGGTCAACAAAGAGTAAAGAACAAGTTCAATCTGATTTGCGATGAGGGTCCTTCATGCCAACATTTTCAAGGACACCCAGCAGCCATTGAAATCGATCGTGCATCCAAATCATTGATGAGCCAGGGTTTTCAATCACTGGAGTTCCACCCATGCATATACATAGTAATATTAACAATATGGACCTCAGGGCTGAAGCACTACAGAATAAACTGGCACACTTTCATGGTCTCCTTTTTGAAACTTTATAAACATGTTTTGCAACCCAAGCCTTGATGTCAAAAGATTCGCCATTTGAACTGAGGCAAAAGCTTGGCATCCCATTGGTGTAAAGGTATCCCTTTTTGAGGTCCCACAATTCATGTGTATCCATGAGCTGCAGCAAATGCCCCAAAATGTGATACACTCATTGACCTTGCCCTTGAGAGCTAGTGATAGGGCCAACCTCGGATTAGGGGGTTACTGGCGTACACTGTTGGTTTAGGAATTCCTGTTGGCAATCAATAGTTCAATAGTTTTGGGGTCCCAGCAAAAACAACAGTTTTGGGTAACAAGTTCAATTACATAAAGCTGATTCCAAGCAACGTGAAACCGGGACATGAAGTCAGATCCATTGCGCTAGTCTGTCGAGTTTTCTTTAACTTCATTTTTGCTTCAGGGGTGGTTGGGAAGGACTCATAATATTTAGGATCATCAAATACCACATCAAAAGCACATGCACTATACCCAAAAGCAGAGCTCATCCGAGCAATGCGGGCAACCCCCGCAAAGTATTCCACCACCTGGTACTCCTTCGACTGGTCCTCGTTGTAGAAAGATTGCCAGCTCAAGAGCAGGATCAGCAAAATGAAAGCCTCGGCGATTTGGGGTATGGGATTACTAGGCCTTAAAGCTTTGACTTCCAAAACGACAAGTTGAAGTAACTTCGAACTGTAACTTTCATAATTGTATTGAGAATCTTTTGGGGCACCCATGAAAGCCAGCCGCCGCAGTACTAAGTCCAATTCGGATCTCAACATTGCACCACTGTTTTCGGATCAAAGGAGATCCACAGTAAGAGTTTGAGAAAGCTGATAAATGCTGCATATCAGAAGAGATAGGGAGATCGATATACAATTGGATCAACTCCAGTTTCCATCCACATTCCGAAACAATGTGCAAGTAATGAGGTAACCAGCCAGGTTTACTGTTCATCAACCCACGTCTCGCAAAAGCACTGCTGCCTTTCGGAAGGCCTGTCATCGCAGCCAGCTGCAAAAGCACCTGGAGGCGGGCTGGAATCAGTGGGCTGGATCTAAGTGACCCCCCCCAAACCCTGAAGGGTAAAGGTGAAAGTGATTAGTGAAAGGGAATCGCACAAACTTTTTGGCACCCCCAGATGATCCGTACGTGGCACATGTTAGCCAGTAAGATGGGAAGCAACGCCTGCTGGCAAAAAAGGGCAACCCACAGTTCAGCAACAACATACCAACAACATCAAACTGAGTATGTCATACCTGCGTATGTCATCAGGTTTTGTTGATTTTATTGATTTTTGTTTGTAGATTTTCCAAAGTTGCCCCCAACAGGAAGGCTTCCAAAGCCCAATGAGGCCAAGGGGGTTTCACCCCTTCTATGCCCGCTCTGCCACAAACAACGTGGCTGCATCGATAGCTAAAGAATCCAATTCCTTTTGGCTCTTGTCAAAAGTGTCAATACCTTCATCATCCCACTTTGAAACAGCAAAGGTCCAAAATGTAACCTAGCGGGATTTTGATGAGTCAAATCGAGGTAGGCCACTTATGGTGTAAATGGGGCAAACCTTCAGGCTTTAAGCTACACAACTATTACGCAACAAAAAACTCGCAACAATTTTCAACCCTGGGGGTGTGACTTTTGAATCAAATGGCCTCAAGTTTCGATGGAGCATTCAACTGAACCATCGCCACTGCCACCCAAGCCGCCCTCAAAGCATCCCACATCGCTGACCCCCAAGGAGTTTTGGGTCGATAACGACCAGCGAAAGTTTTCTTTACTGGCCCCCCCTTCTCCCTCGATTGCTCTTCAACTCCCTCAGTACTAGTCTTGGGTGCTTTGGGTGGGGGGGTGGCTATGGTGTCAACAGGGGTTTCACTCTTCACATCCTTAGTAGATTTACCCTTCCTCTTCTTCTTAGTCTTCTTGGTTCCTGCTTCTTCGTCTTTCTCAGTTTTGTCTTCAGTCTCCTCCTGAGCCTTCTTCTTCTTCTTGGTTGTCTTCTCATCTTGACCCTTATTTTCCTTCGCCTTCGCCTTCGCCTTCGCTTTTGCCTTGCTCTTACCCTTCGCCTTCGCCTTTGGTTTCCTCTTTTGTTTGGGTTTCTCACCATCCGCAGCGCCAGCATCTAGCTCTCGCTTCCATGCTTGTTGCTCCATCCGGGATAGTTCGACCTCCCAACAGATCAAATACAAAACTTTTAAAACCAAACATACCTTAATTATTGTACATGGTAAAGCATCCTTCTTTAAAAAAAGATTAGCCAACAATTTGAAAACCAGGCCTGTTCATCAAAAACCGACTCCAATTTCTTAGGTGTGATCTCTTCTGGGGTTTCCTCCTCAACCTCCTTTGGTTCCTCTTGATCATTACTGTCTTCAGCAAAAGAATCAAGTCTTCGGGTTTTTGCAGTCAAGAGTTCATGTCTCTCCCTCTCCTCTTCAATCTCCTCAGCAGTTTTTGCCGTTTCCTGAAAGGAAGATGCTTTATCCGCAGGAGCCCCATAGAAAGTACGAATAGTTGGGGATAGATCCATAGGAAGTGTTTCTTGGGCAGTAGGATCTGGAGCGGTAGACTTTGCAGCGACCAATTCAGCCCGTTTCTTTTGAGCTGCTGCGAGCAATGACCTAAGTGAAACAACCATAATTAACTATCATCATACACTATCATAACTGAACATAATTTATAGCACCTTCATCAGATAAAAAACTATGATAATATTCTATCATGTTTGTATTGTAGCTATTTTTTAAGAAGTCAGGAAAATAGGAAAGATATGTGACTTACATTGTCAGGGAACTTAAGCTCTAGAATCCGCGCTGCCCGTTGTTCTTGCTCGGAGAGTGGCACACCATCAACACCGGACTCTAACTCAACATTCGCTTTGGAGGGAGACATCTTGCTAACACAAGAGGTAGGTACACCAAGGGCTTCAGCTAGTTGGGTATCATCGGGTTCATCATCATGATGTTCGGTATCTTCAAGATCGGCATCAGGAGTAGCTACATCCGTTTCGGGGAGTGTGTTTTCATAGCCATCTTGTTCTTTAGCCAGAGCCGTGGACTCTGACTTTTTCACAGGCCAATACCCACGAAAAACTGCATACAGGTCATTGAGAACAGGATCCTGGGGGAAGAACATGAAAATAACCGTGAAAAGAAATGTTGTAATGGGATGGGTTTTCAAAAAAGACCATAAGAGAAAGCCATAAACCCCAAACAATTGCACCAACTGTTTTTCCCCCATTCAGTCCCTTTTGGTTTGAGATGTGTGGAGTTCGTGGTTGATGTTGCTCACGAACTCCTTGATAGCCACAGCATCACAATGCGCTTGAGCAGGGTGACTGGCCATGAAAAGTGTGTCCCTCAAAATCTTCACCTGTGGGTTCAACATTTTAGTGATTTTTTTTACAACATTTCCAAGCTTAAAGGTGTTTTCCCATTCAGCGGGGTTCGAGGAAAAAAAAGAACAACACCAATTAACACATGAAATGACATGAACATTTCCACCCAAACACCTCCTTTTTGGTGTCATCAAGGGGAATCATAGCCGGTGACTGCCATTGGGGACACCAAAAGTGCGCTACATGCTGTAACAACTCCGCGTTCAAACGTTGAGCTTCCTTGTTCTTACAAACGCCAACCACTTTCGCCGACGGCCAGGAAACCAATGACCCGGAAGCCAAGAGTTTGGATCTTAAGGCAGCAGTGGGTCCTGACTGCGCTATCATTTTACCAAACCCATCCATTGACATGTTGCCTCAAAGCAACTCTGCTGAGAGTTGCACTCCCTTGAGGTTGAAAGGCTAGTGGAACAGGAGTTCAGTAAAACAGAAATGTGGTATTATGTGGTGTTGTATTTTGTGGTATATTTTCAATGTTCCCAAATGCATGTTGGTGCCCACGCTTGGTCCCAAAAAAAAATTCTCACATGCCCCGGATTGGCACCTCATCATGCTTGGCTAAGCCCCAGCATGGCCCTCACCTGCGCAGGCTGAGATCTTTGGTGAGGGGTGAGCTGCGAGCTGTGGCCCGTTGATGGGTGGAACTTGTGGTTTTATTTGAATCAAAGCGCCATTCATTTTCTTCTATTGGCTGACGTTGTTCCTTAAAATTTCCGGTCAATCAGCTTTCCCGCCATCATTGGGCTCAGCAACTTGTTTGGGGCTACCTTGGGTCCAGGGGTTTCACCAATTGTTTCCAAGCTTTAGAAGTGATGGAGAAAAAAAGAGACAGAGAAATGAATGGAAGTCAAGATAAGTCGAGGTACTATCAAGTGCAACACACTGCTTGTAATACCGTGCCAGCTCGTGGACAGACCCCCCCTGCTTGAAGTTCTGAATGATATCGTTCATCATCACATCTGTGATCGTGGCCTCCAGGTTTTGCAGTTTTGTTAAGGGTTTCTTTAAGGGGTATTACATGTGCAAAGCTTACCATACCCGAGCTACATGTACAACGTAAGGCCTGGGAGTCATCTTTGGTAAAGATAATGGCCGCCACTTCATTCCAAAATTTGTCAGGGAATCCATTGAGTCCTGCCGGTGGGAACAAAATCATTCAATAACTATTCCGTTTTAGATATTTGACTTCAAAAAAAATAGACTCAGATTTACATCTCTAGAGTCTAGTCCTGCTTCATCTGCAAGCTTCAGCGCTTCGGGAGAGCATTTGGGGAAAACAGAATCCATTCCTAACACCAAATATCTTTTGAGCAAAATGTTGCTGCCCAAAAAGAAAGTACAGAAATGTAAAATCTCACACTTGCAGTGTCTAAAGTTGGCAGTTGCAAAAGCAGAAGGAGGTTGGGGTGGAGCGCACCTTCGAGGGCGCAAAGAGGTCCACTTGGGACCAAGGCATAACAGTGAAGAAGCCAAAATGGCTCCAAGTGTAAAAATGAGAACTTAAGGAGAAATACGCTAACTTCAAAAAAAACCGCCAAGAAAGCATAAATTCCCCAAGTTAGCACTTATTTGTGCGAAGTGGAGGCTGCAGGTATATCTTCCTCGAACAAACGGGCATCCAAAAAAACTCATATAAACTCTCCAAGCTTTGTCTGTGCGATTTTTGTACCTGAAATTTTCAGGTGCATTTCATGAGGTTGTCAGTACAACGTGGGCTCCAACCAGTTGAGAATGAATTGAATGGGGGCCCTGTAAGTAGGGTTACAACCCCAGCTACCCATTCAACTCCATTTAGATTAGCAGGGGCCCACCTTGCTAAATTTGATTCCAAACTAAAATTATTGATGGTTTCTGGGTGATCTTCACTTTCAAAATATTGCAACTAACTAAAACGTTCTTGGACATTTTGTTGGATGATTCCATATTCCTGAACTACCAATTTGGGGATAAAACTACATAAACAAATGTTGGAAATCATAAATCTATGGAAATTGGATGCGCTTTGGCCAAACAAAATCCAATTCACGAACAACAACAACCACAAGCCCAGAAATTCACCATTGAGAATGGTGACCCTTAAGGTTTGAAGTTGAAAAAGGTCTTGTCCCCAAAATAGACAAGGCGTGCAGAAAAAAACGTATTTCACTTGGTCAAGAAGTGATATGTTGGGGTGCGAGGGAGCCTACCCGGTAGATGCTGTCTTGGAAAAGCACACGGGATGTATAACTCGATCGTTATCATTTTTTTTGAATTGAGGAAAACGCAAGCAGGATTCACATGGATTTTACTCTTCAATTCAGTCTTACGTTAAGTATGATTAAACATACATCTTCCCTGCAACTGATTAAACAGTTTGGGAGGGAACATGTCGTTCTTTTGACCATAAGCTCTTACTGATGCTGGGAGCCTTTCTCGTTTTTCACATCTTAAGTCCAAACTTCACGACTACCATCTCCGGCCCTTTGACGAGTTTCCACTCCTTTGCCAACCACTGTGGGTGGCAGAAAATCAATGCCGCTTGGTATCGTACAGCAAGCTGCGCAAATGTTGATGGATTCTTCTTGACATTAATTTCACCATTCAAGAAACCAACATACTAAATCTCCCATGAAATTTCTGATCATTCAAATCAAATCATCCATTTCTTTCCATTAAATCAAAGTTTCTGATAGGTCTCTTCAATGGTGAAACTTCGAGGCCAAGGGGTAAACTCAGGAAAGTTCACCAAAAGTGGAGCTTTGGGCCGCTGCTGTTCAGCTGTCGGCATGATTGCCACCCCGATTTTTCGCAGCCCACAGCTTACCCTTAATACTATTTTAGGAAAACTGTTTCGTTAATTTACAAGCTGGATTTTCTGAAAAGTATCCCAAAACATACCCTAACCTCCTTTTTAGGGCTTTCATGCTAGTACTTTTTTGAAGGTGTTTGTAACACATCAATGCGTCTATCGAAACAACAAATTACAACCGAACTGTACAGCAAAGTTTTTGGGCCGCAAATAAGGGCCTTGTATTTCTGGGAGGTGTTGGGCTTTGAATTTACCCACTGTTACAGGCTTTAGGCATGCCCTAACGAATACATAAATTAAGGTAATGTTGAATAACTTTTACAGGGTCTAAGGTTGGCAACACGGTTGCTATGAACTATGCCTTGGATCTACCCCCCCAGCCAGGATGCAATCGCGGTAAAATCCCTACTAAACATGTTTCATAATCTGCTGGTGACTGGCATCCTGGGGTGGGGGGATAGATCCAAATGATATTGCCTTATATATTCCTGTCCGTTTTATTCCGTTTTCCCCCCTCCCCAAAAATGAAGGTAGAAGGTATTTTTTCATGTCAAAGTGCATGATGATTGCTAGAGACCCCACAACTGTGTGTTTGAGGGCTTTGGATCTCCATGTTGTGTTGATAGTCAGCAAGATATACATTCCCTGAAACTAACATAGAACCTGAAAATAGGCTGGGCCCCAGAAGGAAACTAGTATTCCAACCATCCAGTTTCAAGTGCTATCTTAGCTTCAGGGAGGGTAGTAAGATCCTATTCTTAACTATTGAAACATAATACTTGCCAAACTGCCAAACCATTCTTGCGTGTTTTGTTTGATTTTTGTTAAGCCACGGGTACTTTGTTTTCATATCTGAAACAAAGCTTGTGCAAGGGGAGAGGGGAAATCCATCAGTAGTGATAATATGCCGTGCCCTTCAGCATTCTCAATGTTACCTCCCCAGCAAAAATTAACATGTCCCCTGAAAAGGGACCATGTTTAGAAGGCAACTTCATCTTCCAACCATCAATCAATTTTTCAGGGGATATGTTAATTCTCATGGGGGTAGCTTCTATTGCCTGAGAGTTTAATGGCACACCTTCACAACTCCTCGAAACAAAAAATCCCTCTGCTCTGGCTCTGTGACCCAGCACCAGTGAGCTTGTAGCATATGTTTGCATATCCATAGTAAATGAATAGCACACCTCTATGTACTGTAAATATTACAAATACAATGTATATGGAAATATAATGTATATAGAAATATAACTCATATATAACCAAATAATGTATATGATGGTAAATAGTAACATACGTTAATATATTTATATTGATTAATCATTTATTACATATCTACCTCATTTTTTCCCGGGTGCAATGCAACACTTGTCTTAGAGACTACGTGCCAGTTTTGTGAAACTGCCATCCATTGCCATCAGTTCCTCAGTCGGTTGGCGGTTGAACTAGTTCACAAAATGGGCCTCGTCAACAGTTATATCATGGCCGGTGAACCTACCGCCAGCAGAAATAAGGGTTTAATAAGGCCTAAATAAGGGAAATCAACGGTTAATAAGCCCTTAATTAAAAGAGCAATATGTTATACCCTGCCAACAAAATCGAGAAGAAATAAACATATCTTAAACCTATCCATCTATCTTCAATAAAATCAAGTGAGCAACGTTCAGAACCCTTACAGTATGACATACCATTCTGCTGACTGGTTCATAGGGTTCTTCATGATGATTGTTTTATGACGATTTTACAAAACCCTTTAAAGCTGGGCAGTACATATCCCTAAAATCATACGGCAAAAACGCATGGTTTCGGTCACTTCCACTCAAAGCTGCAAGGTATCACTCGCCATTTCGGAGCATGAAATACAAGCTGAAACTCAAATTATTCCTACTATATATTGTGTATATATTTATGTGGATATGTATTAAAAGCATGTATATAAATACATATATTTTTCAATCCACAAAAAATTGAAAACATGGTTGACCTTCTTGGCACTCAGTGTGTGCCGATTTTTTGTGGCCATACTATAAACATCCAACAATGTTTACCAAGAAATATTATGGCTGGTCACCCCCTCAGAAATAAGGGTTTAATAGCCGGCCTTATTAAGGGAAACCAATGGTTAATAAGCCCTTATTAAGGCCTTACTTCTAGGGGGGGTACGTTGGGGCGGGGGGTTAGTTGACTAGACCTGAAAATACAGATTGATAACCTTCTCAACTTCCACTCCAAGGTGCAGAATAGGTACCTTGCTCTACTAATCGACCTCGGTTTTACGACATTTGATCGACGTGAAAAAAACTTGCCATGTTCAATGTTAGTTGGTGGTTGAACCATCCATCTGAAAACACACATACCAAACATACATATGTATATATATACATATAAGTCGAATTGGATCATGAATCCCCAAGTGATCAGGATGAACAATTAAAAAATTCATTGAAAAAAACACCACCTAACAAACAAAAACTATGGGCCCCCCCAAAAAAAGAAACCAATTAAACATGAAATATTCAAAGATGATTTTGTTGGTAGCAACGCCTCGGTAGTAACACGTGTGGCTGAAAAATAAAAATACCCTGCTGAAGTTTAACAGTTCGCCCCTGAAAAGCTGCAATCCCAAATAGGAAGGGATCGTCTTCCAACCCACTTTTTTTTCAGAGGCTATGATGTTAAAGTCAGGGGGGCGTACATACTTTTGAATGAACCTTTCATTCAGGGTATTTTGACTTCCAATTTCCACCTATTATCGACCATCATTTACGTAGGTCGGTTGATTTGGTCGCTACTGCTGCAAAAAGCCATTTGGACCCAAAAAAATTGCAAGTACTGTATTTGCATGTCATGTTTGTTGCCCAATTGCTACCCTCCCAAGGCGAACACCGGACCTGAAACTAGAATAATTATGCCGGAAGGAGATTTAATCTTCTAAGCGTTGCTTTCCAAGGGTAGCCTCGCTATTAGTTTCCAGGATGTATCTAAGGGCATTTTTGTTTGATCCAGGTCATGGCCGCCAACTTTGGGATTGGCAGCGTTTCTGGAGTGTATCAAGCCTAGCTATCTATCCAAATCGATACTCAAATGGTTTTCATGATGCAACCAATAAAAAACCGGGGGGGTACACGGTGGACTCCTAGCAGCTATAAATGGACATGGATCGAGTTATAACCCGTGTGACACGTGTCACTGGGGTCATAATCCGACCTTTAGGGGGTTATATTATATGTAACTCCATTTGTAACTGGTGACTGGGCCCACCTTGTAAATAACATTTACTTCATCAATGCAAATCTGTTTTTTGGGGGGTGGTGGTGGCTGGTGCAGGGACCAGCCCAAATCTTTGGCAGACAAGGCACCACCATTCAGAACCATAATCTGATCCTGAGAAATGGTGAACTTTCAACGCAAAATGGTGAGCTAAGCTTGTTACTAAAAGAGGAACACTGCATCAAATTTTGTTTGTCTTGATCATTTTTTACTAGTTGGTGGTTTCAACCCATTTGATAAATATTATATAGTCAAATTGAATCATTTCCCCTAGTAAGGGTGAAAATAAAAAATGTTTGAAACCACCACCTAGTTTCCTCTTGCCCTGCCAAACGGACCCTTCTAAGAAAGGACCAAATCCCTGTATTGTTTGTCTCTTGCTTATTGCTTCATTCACTTTCTGAGGAAATCAACTCACATACACTCCTGTAAACTAACAAAGCCACGGAAAATCCAGCATTTTGATGGTATTTTCCAGGAAAGATGGGGATGTTCATGGGCAAACAGTTAGTTTCAGGGGTTTGGTATCCAAAGTGGAAAAAAACGATTTTTTCTCCAATCAATTCGGAGAAATATATGGATCCAACTCTTCCGGTGTCTTTCGGATCCAACTCCCAAAGCTTAACAAGACTCGCCTTTGTCAAAAAATGGATGCGACTGGAAGACGTGACTACCCACTTTTTCCGGATTGGGATTTGGGTGATTTTTTGGGGGGGGCAAAAAATATCTAGTTGGTGGTTTCAACCCCCTTGAAAAATATTAGTGAACATGGAAATTTTCCCCAAGTAGGTGTGAAAATAAAAAATATTTGAAACCACCACCTAGATATATGGATGCTGGGTTTCCCCAACAAACCCATGGGTTGAACCCTACTAAAAAATGATCAGCACTTGGGATGTTTTGGGGGTACCACCATGTAAGGAAACACCCATATGTCAAACTTCCCCCTGTCAAATTTTTGAATCTCATCCCCAAAACAGCAAGGCATGTTTATAGTAAAATCATTCAACAAAAAGGGCACTACATAGTCAAAGGAAGTTTAGTGGCAAACTTCCGATATACGAACTTTTGGGTAGCCTGACAGGAAAAGTAGTCCTAGCAGTAGTAGTCGTAGCAGTAGTAGTCCTAGTAGTAGTAGTCCTAGTAGTAGTAGTCCTAGTAGTAGTAGTCCTAGTAG
>OMLO01000693.1_pt1:10000-23344 | contig 23344 bp, 31 predicted proteins | sample 1674811 | NCBI WGS metagenome assembly OMLO01 (sample SAMN06265003, study PRJEB25207) | coral metagenome | isolation source: Coral host | place: Mexico:La Bocana,Puerto Morelos, Mexico | collected 2008-11-13 | reverse complement strand
AGGTTGGGTTCACGTGCATGGGCCCGTAGTTAGTTGAAGCACGACATGTGCCTACAGTTTTGATCCTTAAAAGGAAGTGTGAGTGTGTTGTTTGTAACGGCATGGTTTCACCTCTTTGGTTCCACTGTTTTCCATTTGATCCATGTTACTTGCGAATATGGCTCGGGTTCAAGTGTCAGGGCGTCCCAACCCTTTCCTTTGACGGGTACATCGACGGGGTGTCTCAGCCCCTCTCGAATCAATCGTTGACACTCAGTGCTGAGCGCTGGATCTCCTCATGTCCCATCCTACTTGGATGGTCGGTCCTGGTTGTATGTACTTGAGGATGTTATAAGTGTCGGCAACTGATGTTATAACATCGACAACTGATGTTATAACATAAGTTATAACTTCAGCAACTTTCGCAACTCCACTGGTGATGTTGCTATGTGCTCATATGTAGATAGCATCTTGCGCAAGTACACGTGCTGAACTTAGCGCCTTGGATGTTTAAGTATGACATCCATGTTGTAAGTACTTGAGGCACTTAGCTAAGTGCAGTTATGTTCAAGTTGTAAGTCCAACATGTTGGACTTAGCTAAGTCCAACTTGTTGGACTTACACCCAGCGCTAAGTCCAACGTGTCGAACTTATAACATACTTTCGTAAGTTCGACAAGTCGAATAGAAACGAAAAAATCACCAATATATAAGTGTATATTTTGATTTGTTTTACAAATATTTTGCTTTTGTGAAAGAACATAAAGGTGTTTCTTTGGGCGGGAAAAGGTGTTTTTTGACATGGGTGGAGTCGCACATGGTTGTTTTTTTTTTAGTCTTGTACACTTCGGCATGACTTCCAGATTTTGTGTAAACTTTTTGAAATCAAAACACTTCCTGTGTCTTCTGACAGGAAAGCGCGCCAAACCATCTTTGGGTTCAAATGTGTTGAATTCTTGTAAATTTATCTTGTGTATTCCAAGGCGACAAAGCACAAAAGGAAATGGAAAGGCATTAATAGCAATTCAGGAATCTGAAAAAACATCAGACAATTCAATGTTATATAGCTAATGTACATGACATGTTTTTTTTGGAGAATGTATGTTGGTGTTTGTTGCATGTTCTGTGATTGTTCAATTTCATTCATGAAAATTGATTTTCTCAATTCAAAAGAGATCATGGTTGTTTTCCTCTGCATCTCGCGCTGCATGTCTACCTTCGACCTTGTCGTCACCACCTTCTGAGAGGCGTGGATCGGGGGGCCTGAGCTTTCGTGAAGGTTGATTTTCTTGGAAGATTTGCTGTTATGGTGAGTTTTGGAATTGTTGATAGTTGTGATGGTTTGTTTTGGCATGTTTGGGTCACTTTGCATTTCAGTTTGAGCTGTGCTTGGTCACCTCGCATGGGCACTTGGAAATATATTTGCATGTACATGTTGTTTTGCATTCACTTTGCATATACATTCCTTTTTGAGGCCACTTTGCATTTGTATATGGGAGACATATTTCATATTTTGAATTTGTATTTATATTTATATATATCTGTAGTTTTGGTCCTGAACTTGGCATTCAGTTGTTGGTTGTTGCTGACGCGATGTTGGAAGCAGTGGCAGATACCATCGATGGTTTCATCAAGGCTTGCGAGACAGGTGGGTTGGTTCAAGGGATGGCCAAATTGATGGCTTTCCTAAAGCAGACAGGCCTTTCAGCTGAGGTGAAGATCCCATGTGCATATATCGGTGTACATGAACAAAACCGAGATGGTGAGGGGGTGTCATCAAATCATGTACACCAGCTGATCGATGACATCTCATCATTAGGATACCATGAGTCTTCCAACAAACCGATTGCAATAGAAGTTCCCCCAGGTCCTGCAGGTGACCGAACCCGCGAATTCAACGTTAGGTTGGCAAATGAATCAGGTGGCAAGCTGGCGCCAGTGGAACCAATGAAGATCAAGTATGCATCTGTGACGGGTTCGCATTGCAACCAAGCTTTCAGGTGCTTTGAGGCCGGTGTCGGGCATGGCTCTGAATCCCTCACCATCGATGGGAAGCTGAGCATTGCCATGCTTGAGCCATGATCTTGTTTCAGTAATGTTTAATTTCAAATCCATGGTTTGGCCGACAATACTTGTTGATATCGACTGCTATTTGGAGAGTGCATGGTTGTTCCACATTTCAACATGACCAGAAATAATATCAATGGTATTGCATACATGTATACAGAAATAGAAATGTATAGAGCAACATATTCTATATCACTGGTTTTGATACCTGTGGACGTGTGGACTGTTAAGATATAAATTTTGTTTTTGCACATGCATGCCTGAATGATGCAACATCATGCAATACTGATGTTTTTTGCAGCAGAGTTGTCCAACATGTTTTGAACGAGAAGGCAATCAAATTGGAAACGCATCTCTTCAGGAACGAAAGGACGAAGCTTTCGCAGCAGCCGTCCGGGAGGGGATAAGCTGGACCGTGGTATCCTGGACCGTGGCCGAGAAATACCCTGAGTTTGCAAGACTATGCCAAGCGGCCGGAAATTCGATTCAGCAAGTCGCGCGGTTTGAGGGGGAGCTGCAGGTAGCCCGGAAGGTGCTCACCTCCATCATCAACATAAAGAAGAAGACCGGCAGATCTGATGTTACATGGAGTGAAGTGAAAGAGGAAGTACTCAGGAGCAAACCTCCGAACAGCGCTTCGCTGCCGCTGGTGTTCCTTTTTGTGCTGCGATTCTCAGGTGATCCTGCGGGATGTTGCTGCATGTGTTGTTTGCTTAGCGGTTTCCATTCATGCTTGTTGAAGCCATGTCACTTTCTATTGAAAGATATGTGGATATGTAAATAAATAGTGTTCTTTCTTTTGTTGCATGGCAATCTGATCGAAGCTGTTCCATTCATATTGGGCATTCCCAACAATACTGATGGTGAATCAGTGTTCTTTGAAGTCATGTTGTCTGAAACGTTTGGTGGAACATTTTGGTTGTTTTCCAGATGTGTGGTTGAACTTGAAATGGTTATATCCGAATGCTGAACTACTTTTATGAACTACTTTTAGTCTTTACAGGATGAATCATTCTAACGCAAATTGCATATATCAGTTTAAGCTGTGAAAATGTCAAATGTTGCTGATTCTCTTGCTCCATCAATTTGAAGACATCTCAGACTTTGATTTGGTGGAGATCACCGTGTTGTTGTGACATTCAATCCTGGTGAAAATACTTTTGTTGAACACGTTTGCAACTAGACTTGAAAACATATCTATATACATATATATTTTCATGAATTATCAATATGTGTTTATTACATACATGTATCTTCTTTCGCAGAACGCCACGTTCGCGAGAGATGGTTGCAGAACAGTCCATGTTCGCAACCTTTGTATATAGATATTGGTTTTGCAGGAGGCGACACAGGACGATTCTTGGCCGAGACGGAAGCATGGATCCGAGCCCACGGCGTTGGTAACAAGACTCTGGGCGCGGAGATGTGGGATGCCCTTTCAGCAGAGGCAAAGAGCAAGCATCCCAGGGTGCTTGCCCGACATGCCATGCTGAAGATGTGTTTCGTTGAGAAAGACCAGATGAATCTGAGTGTGAATGATGTGAAGCGGATGTTGAATACTCCGGCAGTTCAAGAGGCGTTATCTCGAGCCGAGGAGTACATGACGTCGATGCGAAAGGTCAGAGAGAAGTCGACAAGAACCCCAGAAGAGATTGCTGGGCACATCGGCTTTGCGGACATCAAGCTCATGGAGGTCCTTTTGGACCGCAAGCGTCGCGAATGTGAGACGATGGACGAGGTCTATCTTGATTTCCTCACCAAGATCGATCTGGCGCATCTACATCGAGGCCCTGCGAAGAACCTTGGTTCTTGGTGTGCCCATGGGGCATCAAGGTGCGAAAGGTTTCTTCATGATATTCCAGTAAATATTGATAATATTTGTGTAAATACAGATACACATCTATATCAACATAACGATCGCATGCTTCGCGGTACTGCTGTATGGTTTCAAGATTTGTGAATGTGTAACACCATTGTTGGAGTCATTGGATTGTTTATGGACATATATATGTATATTTAAATACTGATATCTTTCTAATATGGACGTAAATGTAGATATAGCCGTATATATTGAAATTGGAGGCCGTTTTTTGATATATATGCTTATTATAGCTATTTTGGCATTACCATGCTGGCATTGTTGGCACTGTTACCTCTGCGACGTGTTCTACTTAAGGAAACCGTCTTCAAGTGCTGCGGACGGAGCTGTTGGTGGAAGATCTGAGGGTTCCAGGAAAGGGTTTAAGCAAAACAAAGGCTTCATATTCAAAAAGATCATACATACCAAACATATATCTGTGCATCTACAGCTTGACATGTCCCCAGCCTCCAGCATGCAAAGGTTGATGGAAGGATATTTGTTGAATATATAATTTATGTTTACATTTGCACGTAGGTTTAAATACACATGACTTTTTTGCAGCAATATATGTTGATGGTGGATGTTTCTTGAATCTCGCCGTATGTTTTAATCAAACGCTTGCATTCTCAGAATATAGCGGTTGTATTTGATACATGAAGACCCACCAGGATGAGAATGTACAATGAAGATGGCAGCTTGACCAACACTGCCTTGCTGAGAGACAAAGGCTTTACCGAACAACAACATGTCCGGAGGAAAGACGGTGTGGTAGGCATGGTGAAGTCCCTTTCAGCAGACAAGGTCATTCTTCAAACAGACCATGGGGAGGTCCAGGCCAGCGCCGAGAGTTTCTTGAATGGTTCATGGAGGGTGATCACAGTGAAACCTCCGGCAGAGGAAGTGGAAAAGTGGTTTGGGCCTTCCCAAACAACTGAGTGGCAGCTAGGGGTTTTGAAAGCCCAGTTGCTGATTCAACTTGATGCCCATGACAAGACCATGACTGGTGAAGTGAAGATCTTCAGCAAACCTAAAGATGTGAAAGCTGGCCGTGAGTTTGGAGTGGGTGTGCTGAAACTCCCCTTTACTACCAACAAGGTGGATATCACCAAGAAGATTGCGGACAGCATGGGATCAGCTATCAAGGTTTGCCAAGTAACCGTTGGAGCAACTCGTTATGATACGTATTATTGATTTGACATGTGAATGCATTACTGTACATATTTGCATTTTTTGTATATATGTAAATATTTTTTATATATACATTGATATTATACACATATTTACATTTACATTTAAATACTTACATTGAAATATTTACATATACTTGTCTTGCAAGGTAAAAAGTATAGACTATATACACACCTTGTCTGCTGTTGGTGCATGAGAGATATACAGTCAGGATCTTGAGGGTTTACTTTAAAGAAATATATTCTTATAGTTGGTCCGGTATGTACATGTTGTTCAATCTGTTCAGTCTGGTGAAAACAGTTTCTCAGGGAGAGATGCACAGTGTCTTCTTGTCAGCTCCAGCTTCGAAAGAGTACATCTCGCCGGCGTGGTTGGTGAGGACCACGGACAAATTGGAGGATTCCAATTGCAAGGTTGAACACCCTGGAGATGAAGAAGATGACATGACCGGTAGAGTGCAGTCCGATGTGAGTATTCCATACATATACAATTTCAAAACAATCAGTGATGGGGAAACCCTTGTTGTGCACCGGAAGCCGAAAGTTGTTCCGAAGCCAGTGCATGAGCAGCTTGTTGCTGTCAAAAGGCGTAGGACTGGCAAAACCACAGAGCCGTGAGCTTTGTTTTCACTGAGATCTGCATCGTGATTGCGGTGGAATGTATGAATTCAATATAGAAGAAACCATGCATGCGTTATTTGTTCCAAACATAGTGGTTTCTTTTGCTTGGCAAGGTTTGGAAACACAAGATTCATACTTAGCTCTATGCTTGCAGTGATGCCACCTCATTTCCTTTGGCTATGAAAGCAATCATGCAGTGACGGTGTTCTTGGTGGAAAGATCGATGTAGAGGGAGCTGTTCTATAAACGAGGATGTTGCCGCAGGAGGGAAGCAAAGTTGGCAGACAGCTGGTTTGCTGAGATCATTCTTGGAACACAGATTTAAAAGTAGTGTTGATTGTTTCAGACCCCATTGTCAGCGAAATGTGAAGGTACAGCAGTATATAGTGCACTCATGTTGGCTGGTGAGGCTTGAGGTGTATGTTTGCAAGCGTGCTTTCCAACATGAAGTTTGCATCATATGTTCAAATCCTTTTTCATTCACAAATATAAATATATATGTATATATACATCTTTCCTTTGGAACTTACGCTTCAGAAATGCATGCATGAGTTGCTGTTTCAGTATTTGATGCATTTGCCCGGCGTGTATCTTGTGTCAGATCTGCAGTGCCCTCAAGCATGGTCCAGCGTGCACATGCTCGAAAATGTGCCATGTCAACGCAAAGAGTGTTTCTATATGAAAGTTTATGAGAGTGTGTGTGATTCCATGTCATCATGTGTCATGTTTATCAAAGCCTTACTCTTTCACAATGGCATCTGACGATGCATCGGGTTCAGAGCATGCGTCAAGTCCAGAGTTCGAAGTGAAGTCTGTGGTGGCTGTCAAGGTCAAAGGGCAAAAGAGGGTGTGGCTACCTGAGACAAAGCAGGTGGAAGATAGTGTGTTCTTTTCCATTGGGAAGTGGAACAGAGCAGCCACCTTTGCATTGACAGGAAAAGGCCTAGACCTTCGTAGCAACAAGGCTGCGCACACCATGAATGGCTCCTTTTACGACAAGTTGCTGAAACTTCGCCAGGAAGCGTGTGTTGCTGAACTAGCCAAAATGTTTCGTCAGGCTGCAGAATCAGTCGGAGAAACTTTTGATCCGAAAACGATGCGAGATCCCACCGACAATGACAAGTACATCGCCGGGCAGATAGTAGAAATCATCCTGCCAGAATACCAACGTGATGATTCCACTGTTGGACCATTGAAGGCTTGCAGTGTTGAAATGTTGACGCTTCATCCGTGGGACATTATTCTTGTTCTTTAACCTGTCAAAAGAGTCTTGATAAATTCATGTATGTATACGTGTAATTATAGGGTTTTGAGTCTGGATTGAAAGCCTTGAAGGGTCATGCTCATTACAGGTATACCAAGCATCAATGCATCATCCCAGAACATGCGGCCCGACCTTGATACATATTAAAATGTTTGCTATAGTCTCAAAGTTGCAGTTCATGAGATTATGGTTGCTTGCCAGCCGTGGGTTTGATATGTTAATATAGTTTTTGCAGGTCAAATGCTTGTGGGGAGTGGAACACTCCGATTTACAACTGGAACTGAATGTGCACGTGCTCAGCTACCTGAAGATCGCCTTGAAACCACAAGTGGCAGATGCAGGTGTGAATGCTGATAGTGATCCTGGTGAAGGTCAAGAAGAATCACCGCGTAGGAAGAAACGTAGAAAACATTCAGTAAAAAGCCCAAAGGCCAAAAGGAGGGGCAAACAGCGTCCTCCTGACCATGAATTATGAAATATGTTGTGTATCAAAATTCTGGATGTAACGGATGAACGCATCCGGTTCGATATTATAGGAGCTTCTGGCATTGACGTGGTGAAAACATTGCTTCCGCGTATATACTGCAACACCATTTTGTGCCACCATGCTGTTTGCGTTCAGATATGTTGTTGATCTTTTCATGTTCATGGGTCAGCCAAGAATCATGGAGTGATTGCAGCCAAGTGTGTTTGCTGGTAGCCTTCAGCTGTGCACTCTTACGCTGTATTATATATATATATATCTATATCTATATTTGCACATGATTAATATGTGGATGATTGACTTGGAACGATCCTAGAGTGTTGTGGGGATTGAGTTGAATTGAAGATATATCTCACCTTGTTGTTTAATCTGAATAGTGAAATCTCTGAATACATGTATCTGTATTTATGTGAAGCCTGAACCCGCCATCTGTATAGCCATAACATAGCATCAACTCGTTGTGTCAGCTTAGCATCAGCGTGTCAGTTTTGCTAGTGAGAGCATGGCAACATCGGCGTTGTACCAGTCTTTGCGAGATCAATCAGTTGAGTACTGTGCACTCTTGCAAGAGATGAAGGCCACTCTGACAGTTCAGGGCAAGCTGATGGAAACCTTGGAGACCAAGCAGCAAGAACTGATCGCCCAGATCTCCGTGGCGGTGGCTGCGGAGGACCGGCACAACTACCAGAAGAAGCGCAAGAGGGACCCAAATGAGAGTACCACCTTGGAATTGCTCGGAGGATTGGCTGCGGAGCCCGTGAAGGTTGAGCTACCAGGGGAGTCAATGCCAATGTCCGGGACTATGGATCCTGTGAAGGTTGAGTTCCCAACCGATCCCCCCACTTCGGAGTCAGCGCCAATCATTACGGAGTCCCAGCAGGAGGAACATGACCCCATTGATGCGTGGGATGATGTGACCCAAACGTTGCGTGTTCAACAATCATAAACTGCTGGACTTTGTCTCAGGGTTGTCAAAAAGATGTGGAAAATGCGTGAACATGAGATGATAACATGTTTCGTGTGATATGTTGACAGGTATTGAAAGATATATATATATTATATAATATGTATTTAGTTGTGTCCTCTGTCTATCATGTTGAGTTTGCAAGGGTGCCGTTGATATATTGTCAGGATTACACAGTGTTTTGTTGTATATACATGTTTGCGTGTGTGGACATATTGATATTGAGTTGTTCTTTACGTTTGAAGTTGCTGTGTTGTTTTGGTGCATTGGTTTTGAGTCAGGTGTTGCCTATTTCATCATGTTCAATGCTGTTGATTTGAGTTTGCCCAGCATTGATCCTTATTTATCTCAACAAGTGCTGAATGTCGTTGCACAGGCTCTGAAAGTATGCCTACATGCAGGCATGATGTTAGTCTTGAAAGGTTCATGTTTGCTTTGAACTTGTGAGTGATGACATCTGTGATGTATGACTGTCTTCAAATTGTTTTCTTGCATCGCGTGTTCACTCAATGCAGTCATGCGCGATGTTTTGCTTGAGTCTGCTTGACACCTTCGGTCGCAGGTCTGAACCTCTTCTGGTATTGGTGTCTTCCAATCAGTCCGGTGCCAAAGCTGAAAATGTGGAAGGGGCAACAGTTGTTCTATGACAGACTCTTGAACTTTCACATGTGGAGTTTCATGTAGGCTCTCATGTGCAATCTCATGTGCAGTCTCATGAACTCATGGCAGATTCAGAACACTCAAATGCCGATCCCGCATCCTGGCTTCAAGCATGACGAGCGGCATGTGATATTCTGTCAGATATATCCGATACTTTTCAATGATTTCAATCCTATATTAGGTTTTGTATATAGACACCGCAAGTCACACACACACGCACACACACACACACATGCACAGGTCATGCACACATCCACGCATTGTGCATGCATATACGCTGCATGTCCAAGTTTCAGTATACATTTCACCCATTAGTATACACTGTACACATTCAAGGTGATTTCATTTGATTCTGGCGTTTGTTCTCGCGCAGCAATGGTGGTTGTGTATGGCAGCGGCGACGGTGGCCACGATGAGACGAAGGAGGATTGGCTTGAACAGGCAGGTCCAAGCCATCACCACATGTTTGTAGCTCCATGGTACATGTTCTATATCTCAATTCAGTGCAAGCCTTCTTTTTGATCCAAGTTGAATCAAGTTATGGCTCATGATGTCACCAATAGTTCAGCAATGCGAGATCATCTCTGCATCACACGGTAGCGATCCATCTGCTACCCTCACCACACACAGTGGAGTTGTCTAGTTTATTCAAGAATATTCAACACCAGGTTCATGGCAACATGCGTAAGTTTACAAACAATTGGTTTTCTTGGCAATATTGCCACTCTTGGAAGAGTGCATCATGCACAACGTACATGCTTGTGAATATGTTGAAATCCAACATTACGGATGTATTTTGTAGTATAGTTGGAGCTTTTGTTTTCATAGGATTCCAAATATACTTGAAACCAACCAAACAAATACAATACCGGTAGAAGTGTAAATTTCTAGATCAAACAAATGCACATTGACATACATGAAAATATACATTTATCAATTTATAAAGAAAAATATATTCATATATCTATTATACTACTTTAGTACGCTCTTGGTCAACGCCCTTCAGTTTTGGTGTCCCGTTTCGTCAGGACAGCAAAGAAGCCTTCCCAGAGAGCCCTGGCGAGGAGGTACCCGTAGAAGAGAAGGAGCCGCCAGGACGGGTTGAGGAGAAGGAGCCGCCAGCATGGGATGCCCTTGAGGAGGAGGGCCAGGATGAGGAGCAGGAGGAGGGTCAGCATGAGGATAAGGAGGAGGGTCAGGGCGAGGAGCAGGAGGAGGAGCAGCATGACAAGGAGGAGGAGAGGCAGGATGGGGAGGAGGAGAAGAAGCAGCATGACGAGCTGCAGGAGGCGGAGGAGTGGGTGGAGTGGGATCCCGCCCGGGATCCGGAGCGCAGGAATCGCAAGGAATGGCCGCTGGTCTTTCGCCCGAAACCACCGCCAAAGAAGTTCCAACCCAAGAAGATGCCGAGACCGTCGGATGGTGGTGGAAAGAAAGATGAGAAAAAGAAAGATGAGAAAAAGAAAGATGAGAGAAAGAAGGATGAGAAAAAGAAAGATGAGAAAAAAAAGATGAGAGAAATAAGGAGGATGGAAAGAAGGGCGGGGTGGGAGGATGGAAATTCCCACCACCGCCACCGAAGCCTAAGAAGGAGGATGGAAGGAAGGGCGAGGTGGCGGCGGTGGTGAAGGGACCACAGCAACCGACGTTCCCACCGCCGCCACCGAAGCCAGACAAAGTCATGGCAGAGATTCCACCACGACCTCCACCGGTGCCGGTGAAGAAGAAGCCGGCGCTGCCGGCGCCACCCAGGCCACCGCCTGCACCAGTGCCAAAGGTGGCAAAGCCAAAGGTGGTGGCAAAGCCAAAGGTGGTGCCACCACCACCAAAAAGGAAGAGAGAAAAGGAAAAGGAAGAAGAAAAGATAGGAGGAAAGGGAGGAGGAAATGATGAAGGAAAGAAGAATGATGAAGGAGAGAGAAATGATGAAGGAAAGAAGAATGATGAAGGAGAGAGAAATGATGAAGGAAAGAAGAAGAATGAAGGAGAAGGAGAAAGGAGGACCAAGAGGTCCAAGGGTGCACCGGCGCCGTCGGAACTGCCGCCGGGTGCCATTCCATGCAGAGCTGGTGGCTACTACTTGGCCGGGGGGAAGGGCTATGTGGATGGTGATGGAGTTTTCCATCCGTATCTTGGCGAAAAACAAGGAAACAAAGAAACTTGAAGATGATACCAATAGGTCGATAGGTTACTATAAGTGTTTGTAGTGTTTATGATATGCTAAGAACATCGATGCATGGAACAGTAGATATAGAAAGAAAACTATCGGAAGAAAGGTTGTACATATATAGCTGAGACATGTCGATGGATGGGGTGAAGGAAAACGACAACACCACAGGGGCATATAGGTTTGCCAAAATTACCATGGAGCCACACTCAAGCACACAGACTTTGTATACCTATATAGATATATAATATATATGCATTTATTTGCAAGTGACATGCACCACATGCTCATAGATATATGTAGATATATTTTTTACAGGCCGATCAACTGTTGAAAAGCTGTGCAAGTACACACATGAAAGCATTGCATGTACATAACATGAATGCAGTCATTGACATGATGCGAATCCTCAACATGGAGCACACGCTGCACTTGCATCCGAGACCCGGCGGCGGCCGCGACCTCGACGCCAACCCGCGAAAGCGGGCCGGAGCTGCGCTGCAGAGCCGCCGGCAAGGCGCAGCGTCGAGCTCGTCAAGGGCATTGGACGTTGCTGATCGGGCGCTGCGGATTGTGGAGAAGGCACAGTTTGGGTGACTGGCATGGTAATGTAACAACAGTACACTACTAGTACTACTTCTTCTACTACTACTACTACTACTACTACTTGTACTACAGTCAACACATGTCAACACAAACAAGTCATGGAAGCCGGTCACCCATGTCTCCATTTTGGAATCAACAAGAGGCCTGAGCTCCAAATGGCGGTATTGGATTATAATAACAATATGGCAACAAAAAGTCTTCAAACAAAAAAAACAATAGTTGTTTTGGAATGGCCATCTGGTTCCGGGCGTCGCCCCACGCCCACAGAGCAGACCGCGTGTGGAGTGTCTGCATGCACAATGTGAGCGTGGACGAATTAGCTTCAGTCAAGCAGCAAAGGCAGACACATGACCCTGTGCAGTTGTGAGTGTCAAAATGTGAATCCAAAGGCGCCAACATACTAAGGAAACATATATACATGTTGTTGTGAAAAGCTGCACTTAAACTGTGGGGTGTGTCCTCGCCTTTCAAAGGATCTTTTTGTATCCTCTTTTTATCTTATTTTAGTTTGCCTGCGTACAGCCACAGCAGCTGCGCAAAAAAAAAGTGTGCTGGGTTCCAGTTGTGCTGAAACGATGGATTTGGTTTTGTTCATTGATATGTCTGCATGGTGATGTCAAAAAGTCTACATATAGAGATGTATTGTTCAAGATATTGTTGCAATGATTGAGTTGTAAGTTGTGATGCAGCAAAGATTCATGCGCATGTGCTGAAAACTTAAAGCATGTGTACAGTTGTGATGACAAGCTATTGCTCCTGAGGCTGCTTTACTATTTGCAGCATGAGCACGGGCTCTTGGTGTGGGCAAGCCGTTGACGACTTGGGTTGAATCAATCATAGGTTGAATGAACTCATGTGGGCTTTGCATGTGTGATGTGTCATGTGGACGTTTTTACAGCTGTCAAAGTAACACACTGGTCATGGAAATATAGGCAGTGCTTTGATACATACACGAGTTTGGAACTTTCAAAAAAATATATGGAAGGATAAGGATTGTGATTTTTCTTGTTTAAATAAAATAATAATCCTAAACCCTAAACCCTAAACCCTAAACTATCTGGCAAAAAAATGGCGAGAGTTTTGTTCCCCATTTAAAGACTAAAAATGCAGTTTTGTTGATCAATAAAAAAGTATGGCACTTTTTTATTGATCAATAAAAGATCATGGGTTCCAAATGTTGATCAACAAAAAAAATGGGTTGATTTTTGTTGATCAACATCCGGGGTGTCATTATTTGAGGTTTGTTTTGTTGATCAATAAAAAAAAATTATTTTTATTGATCAATAAAAAATGTCAGTTTCATATGTTGATCAATAAAAGTGGTTTTTGGGTAGTTCCTTCTTTTGTGATTTTTTTGTGCGTTTGATCTCTTCAATTTCTTGATTGTCCGCTCAAATTTTATTGTCCAACTGCTTGCTCAGGTTTGCATTTATGCCTCTACACAGCTGTCAGGCTGGTCATTGTACACCAAAGTTTGCTTTTGTT
>OMLO01000693.1_pt1:0-5000 | contig 23344 bp, 31 predicted proteins | sample 1674811 | NCBI WGS metagenome assembly OMLO01 (sample SAMN06265003, study PRJEB25207) | coral metagenome | isolation source: Coral host | place: Mexico:La Bocana,Puerto Morelos, Mexico | collected 2008-11-13 | reverse complement strand
ACTGGCACTCTGTCCTGCATCATCTTCGCAAATGCAAATGCAATCACACATGCAAGGGCAGATGGATCTGCAAATGCGTCAAATGATCAGCTCTATCAGCTCTGTGGTGGCCCAGGGTGTGAGATCTGCAATGGGCTTAGAAGATGAAAATCTAGATAGCCCCCCTTCCAGGGCAGCTAACTTACAATTCTTGAAGCCAAAGGCGAAGCAGACGCCATCGCCGCCGCCAGCAGAGAGTCAACCAGTTTTGTTGAGCAAGGTTGCTGGGTCATCGTTTCCTGCGTTGGGCGATCAAGCACCTGTGGAAGCCAGCGCATCACACCCGGAGCCTGCTGATCCTGCAGGTCGGGAAGATGAAGAAGCCGACCCTTCACCCTTTGCTAGTGAAAGGAAATCTGCCTTGAGACATCCTGCAGGCTCCAAGGCTGCGGCGCTGTCTCCCAACAAAGTCAAATTTGATCCCGTGACTCACTCCATGGACATGGCAAGTGCCATGAAAGAGATTCTAGACTGGTGATTTGTATTTGTAACCTCTTGGGGCCTACTGTGTGGGATTGTTTGCTGTTCCTGCACACATATGTATATAATGTAAAAAGATACAGCACAATGTCGTTTCTATATTCAATTTGTTGATGCAACTTAGTTTCTCACGTTTGTCTTTACAGTTGTATATTTGGGAATGGGGCGGAATTCAGACTAATTATAGTCTATATGCATATTGCAATGTACGATTGATATGGACTGCATGTATTGTTGAGTTTCGGCAACCAAGTGTGGTTGCGCAACTTTCACATCTCTGCCTGGTCAATTGCGCCACTGAGGAGGTCAGAAGCCAGAAAAGGGATGAAACGACCTTCGATGTGCACTGAAGAAGCGCAGACCGCACACCCTGCTTCTAGTTCTAAGCCCAAAAAGTCGAAAGCAGTTCCTGCTGCTAATCCTGAGGCTGATGTGAAGACACCAGCCAAACCAGCGGCAAAGGCGGAAGCTGCTAAGCCAAAGGTCACGGCACCAGCCAAAGCAGCGGGAAAGGCGGAAGCTGCTAAGCCAAAGGGCACGGCGCCAGCCAAACCAGCGGGAAAGGCGGAAGCTGCTAAGCCAAAGGGCACGGCACCAGCCAAACCGCCAAAGGCGGCAGCTGCTAAGCCAAAGGCCAAGTCAGCGACCAGCTCCAAAAGCAATCAACGCCCACCTCCTATGGAACCAGGGCAAGGTACAGTGTACTACATGCAGGGCAAGGTGCATCGAAATAGTGGCTGTTTCAGAGTCTTTAAACTGGCGTCCGATAAAAAAGATCTGAAGATCAAAATTGTGCCAGATGTGCCAATTAGTGAACTGTGGAACCGTGCCCTCGACATCATCGAGGCCGCTGCTGCTGAGCCATGGGATGCTGACTGAACAATCAACAATTTAATCGCCTTCTTTGTTGACATCAGAGATACATTGTAGTGTATGATTGTTGTTTTAAGATCGTTGCTGTGGACAGCCAGCATATAGCTGAGATCCTATGCGGACTGGGGCACTTGCTTGGGTATGAAACACGTGCAACCGTTACGTGCAGCCAAGATGAATCTAGTGGTTTAGTTGCGCACTGATTGATGTATGAAAAGGATTTGTTGGTTTCTATCTTGTTGGTTTGAACAGTTTCGAATCTGATACGTGCATGTTGCGAGATGATTGGTCATCGTGTCCCATTCGCATGACAAGGTTCAAAGATAACATTGCAATAATCCTTTCGATTCTGCAGACATACATATCATACATATTCATGGACGCAACAACTTCATATATTTTTCACGAATCAAGGTTTGCCAACATTCAACGTTCAACAACATGCGTATCAAACTTGAGAATAGCACGGCAACCAACATTCCTATATACATGTCTATGTAGTTTCAGGTTCATATACAAATATACCGATAAGCACATGTCTCTTTTGCGCAGAGTGTACATCCTATACTCGCGCAATGGCAGAGCAGAGCACGACTCGCTCTGCTAGACCATTGTCTTACTTGGCCGGCAAATCATTTGTGAGCCAGGCTGCTCTGGCTTCTATTCTTGATAGTGTCAGAAACAACCCTGATGTTCTGAACTGTGGTACATCCCGAAGCTCGGTGAAGAGAAAACGAGATGATTTTCTGGATGCTGCCACTCCATTTGGGAACCTTCTGCAGTTCATGGACGTTGTAATGACAGATGGAACAACCAAGCAGATCGGCTTCGTACACCCACTGGCCTTTCTGTGGTGGATGCTCTCGCAAAGCAAGCATTTCGCCCAATTCTTCTACAATCGATTGAAAGCTTCAGGTGCTCAGCCGTGGCACGGCATCATATATGCCGATGAAGTTACACCAGGCAATGTGCTGCGTCGCAAAAACAATAGAAAAACTTGGACTATGTACATGGCATTCCGAGAGTCTCCAGACTTTGCTTTAGTTTGCCAGATTGTTTGCTGTTGATTCAACGGAATGAAGAGTGCAAAGAAACCTTTAAATACATAAATCATTTGTGTATACATATAAATCTATATGTATTATTTGCATATACTTATGTATACACATACATGATGCTGTTTGGTTTGACCACAAATAATTGAAATGAACATCTGTCATAAAGTTTGACCTGGCATGTTTAGACCAAATAATTTGGTTCTCCTTAGGTACAGCGATATGCTACACTTTTGTGATGCGTGGCAAACTGTGATTGTCATCAGATCTGATGTGGTGAAACAGATCAGTGGTGGCCTAGCCCAAATTTGGAGGAACCTCTGCAGAATTATGTTCAGTGGTCCTTACGACTTGCGTAGCGGAGTTGTTTTGCCTGGTATGGACCAGGCGCTTCGGGCCTCTATCTCAGTTGCAATATCAGACGAGCCTGCACTGAAGCATCTGTTTGGATGCAAAGGTAGTAGTGGCCTTTTTTGCTGCATGTGTTGTGCGAATGCAGTCCAGGAATCCAGTGAGCTTGATAGCCATTCACACTGTGTAGTTTCGATTGTGGAACATCGCCTTGACATGTTCACACCCCACACTGACCAAACCATCTACGATTCAGTTGATTACATCAAGAGCCAAAGGGGTAGGATGGGAAAGGGCGCTTTTGCATCATTGCAAAAACATTTGGGCTTTAATGACCTTGAAGATGGGTTTTTGCTTGCCCAAGACCTTCGTACAGTTGTGGGGGCTGCGTCAATTCTTCATTACGACTGGATGCATGTTTGCTTAGTACAAGGAACTTTTGTTCATGAAGTTGCTTGGTCTATTTTCTTGGCGCTTCCAGTTTGTTTTGCTGGTAAGAAATTGTTTCATTTACATTGGACGCATCCAAATTGACATATGTTTTCTTAATATTTTGATATTATGCTGTCATCTCTATAAAAATGCCAGCGTGACACTTGTGTACTTATGTAAATATACACAATGCTGCATGTCCCTTACGCATGATGTTGGCCACAGGTTTCCTTGTGCATGCAGTTGCTGAAACCGTTTGGGTTTGCAGAAGAACAACTGAACTCTGTCGTGGGGACGGTGACATTTCCATACTATGCCCAATCTCGGGGTGTCACAGGAAAAGATGCGTTTGCAAAATCATCTAGCGGATTCAACCCACCAGCAAGTGAGTCGCTGACCTTGTACCCTATTATCCGTCTAGTACTGATGGATTGCCTGGAGGCCTTTCCGCACGATAACGTGTTGATGCGAGCAGGCAGATCACTTTGCTATATGTTTGATCTTCTCGACTTGCTTGTGCAAACAATGAAAACACATCACCAGGTTTCCCCCCAGCAGATTTCAGATGCGGCGAGGGTTCATGTGCAGGCTTTCAAAGATATCCATAGCCCTCAAGCCATACTCCCAAAACACCACTATGAACTTCATCTTGGAGTTCAGATGAGAAACCACAACTACTTGGGTAGTTGTTTCTGCCACGAACGTAGACATAAGGACATCAAAAATGCAACGCAGCTTGCGCATGTTTCTGACACCTTTGATGTGACGATCATGAAGGAGTGCTTGGCCGCGCAATTTCAAACATGGGACCAAGAAGAGTCACCATGCCTGGACGGGTCGGCTTTGAAAAAGCCAACGCCTGCACCGAGGCTGATCCGAGAGGAGCTGAACTGGGGGGAAGATGTTTTTATCTGCGACGTTGCCACTTTGAGCAGTGGTCGACAGGTTGCAAAAGGGGATGTCGTCCTGACCAGCTCAGGCGTTGTTGCTGCGCTATGGTTGAATGCAGAGTGTGACAGACACTATTTCGCATTGATCTCAAAGTGGCTTCATGTCGGACCCAACAAGTTCAAGGTGCAGGACAAACCATGTTGGGTTGACGGCAGTGAACTCGTAGGTGCATTCATGTACATACGTACTGGTGACACAGTGACAGTGGTGCCTCAAGACTTCTGAAAACATAGATGAACATGTTGAAAAAAGACCGTTGCTTCGACTTCGTCGCGCAGTCTATGTACATTGAGGTAATTATATGGTTTAAATTCAAAAACTTTTAACTATCAATACTTGTGTTGTGATGTCAAATTCATGTCTTTTCACTGCGAATGTTATCTGCAGTTGTCCGTGCGTGATGCCTGCACAGAAATCTGAAAGGAAACGTTATAGTCTATCATAAAGTATTTGGATTTTTTCAGAGAAAACGTATTCTGACATGATGTTCAGTTCCTCTCTCATCCAGGTATAGCCACAGATGGTTTGAAAAGTGGTACATCCCGAAGCTTTGTTTCCGAGAGATCGCGCGATAGTTTTCTGAATGAGATCACTCCATCTACTTTCAGGCTTTTATGTTTTGTTCAATGACCCACTTCAAACATCAAAGCACATTTTCACCACACTTTCCATCATGTACCATCACATTCAAAGCACTCAGCATTCTTCAATTCGAACCACCCCGCAATATGGCGTACACTGCGCACTTTGCGGTGCTCTTCAAATGGATGCATCACAGCAGTGGCAGAAGCAATGAGTGGATACTCTTTACGAAGGATG
>OMLO01000692.1_pt1 | contig 23344 bp, 11 predicted proteins | sample 1674811 | NCBI WGS metagenome assembly OMLO01 (sample SAMN06265003, study PRJEB25207) | coral metagenome | isolation source: Coral host | place: Mexico:La Bocana,Puerto Morelos, Mexico | collected 2008-11-13 | reverse complement strand
ATAATAATAATAATAATAATAATAATAATAATAATAATAATAATAATAATAATAATAATAATAATAACAGTAAAGCCCCCTTTCCCAAGGGTCCAAAGGCGCTATTTACAAGGTTAAAAATTCACATTTACAATAAATCATTAAAAAGCTAAAAAATCCTAATATTCATCGAAAAGAGGTAAAAAGCTAAAAGATAAATTAAAATAAATAACTACAGTGAAATTATCAATTTAAAAAGCACGCTTAATTATAAAAGGAACTGTTTTCAGCTGTCTTTTTAATATGTCTAGCGAATCTGCATCCCTAACATGTTGTGGAAGACTGTTCCAAAGCAACGGCGGAGCAACAGAGAGAGAAAGCACGGCGGCCATAACTATTTAGTTTGAAACCAGGCACGGCGAGTAAATGGAAATAAAAATACCCTCAGGATTTGCGAAAAAAATCAAACAGCGTATTTGCTGAGGCGCGGCTTCATGGTGGACAAGAAATGATGGAGTGAGCAGAATCCAAATCAAGAAGCTCCATTAACATTCAATCCTCTGGTCGACAAATGAGATATTCAAAAACAGTCGTTAGCCCAGTGCCATGTAATTCGATGCCGAGGGCTACGTTGTTTTCAAGGGCTTTGAGGACTTCATGTATACTGAAAAAAAGCTCCGTTATGCAGTCTTGTATTTAGCTATGTACATGTGATGTGTTCGTGACAAATCAACATGAGGCATTCAATAAAAATAACAATAACAGTCGTGCTAAAAGCACACTGGGCAATCATGTTTAATTAATGTAGTGTATTCACGGATTTAACCAGGGATGATTCGGATTTAACCAGCAACAGTAAACAACACATTTCAAGAGTCGAACACGTTTTCTAATCATCACATATTCAATACGCATGCTCTAATATAACACAGGAGGGTGGCGAGAGTAGAGCATCACAAACACTATAATTAATGACCAAACATTTTTAAGTCGTGAACCTCTTACGGGAGGCTGTCAAAACTGCCCCATTATCGCCAGTTAGTAATCAAACATATATGGTGTGTAAAGCATCCCAACTTCCAGTTTGGTAATTACGAGTTAAATATGACGTAATTGTTAAGATATCCCTCATCTTGGCGGAAGTTTCACCGCTATAGCTTGAATGCTGTTTTTGTAATAAAAGATTGAAATCAACGCGGACCCCTGACTGAATAGAACGAAGGTTTGAACAGCTTGAGTGCATTGTGCCTAGTCCTAACTAAGGTACGCCATGAGTAGACGAAGTTTTACAGTGTACCAAGAAGCAAGAACACGTGTTCATTTCTGCCTGAGTAGGTTTTAACGTCCTTTAACCTGGAGTTTTTTACCGTTTAGCCGTCAACTTTTCTCGCCTGTTAGATTCAACTTTCTGCTTGCAGTGCCGTAGCAAGGGGAGGGGTCGGGGGGCCCGTGCCCCCCCCTCACTTTTTTCCCAGAAAGTAAAAACAGATCTGCATAAAATGTTGAAAATAAAATTTTATCTCCCGAGTGGTTTGAAACAATAACATTTGTACTTCTTTCTTCATTCTTAACGTACGTAGGGTGATGCACAACAATATTAAACAGCCAAAAACTAAAAACAAACCAAAAATCGAACTAACTATGAACTTACTTTGATGACTCTGAAAGGTGAAACATTTGCTGGTTTCAAGATACAGAGACAGTCGGTTTTCTATTTTGTAATTTACGTTGCAAGTGTTATACCCCCTTCAATGTGTATTGGTTTGCCGAGACAGTGTAGGAAATCACAAATAGCTCTTGGAGAACGCTGGAAATAGCATTTCCAAGCCTCTAGATTTCAAACAATTTCTGGGTGGGCATTCCCCAGACCTGTACCCCCTAGTGGCTCGCGCCTCCGGCGCTCCATACCCCCCCCCTCACTTATTTTACCCTGCCACGGCACTGTGCTTGATTTGGGCTTTTGCTCTTTCCTACAACCTTGAGATCTTTTACAACATATTATAAAGCGAGAGTAAAATTCTGCAAACCGTTGTGGAGCAAAAATAGTTTCCTTTACGGCAGCACGTATTCAAAATGTAAAAGCAATAACCACACCTGCCAGATGACTCATCAGCGTTCAACTTCTTATTATTGCACAGATTTGAGCCAGATATTTCATCAATAGCGAGCTGTGCAGTCATTTAGTAGAATTGAAGGCTGAGACAATTCCCTCATACCAATCTCCCACGAAAACGGGAATTTTCGAAAACGCTCTTCAAACCAGACGAATTTAATAACGCCGACTTTGTGATTTGGTGTGGACGACAACTTTTTGAAAACGGGGCTTTTCGAAAACGATGATGTTACGATAATCATGTGATTTCCCTGACCGAGGTTTGATCAAGCACAAATCCAAAATAACCGTTCATTGTCGCGTTTTAAAATTTCGTTGACGTAATGTGGAAGGAAAACATTTGATACAACAGCTGGCAGGCCCCAGTTGTTCGAAGGCTGGATAGCGCTATTCACCGGATAAATCGCTATCCATTGGACAAGTGTTAAAAAAACAAACCGCGCTATCCGCTGGATTGTGATTTATCCGGTGGAATAGTGTTATCCGCCTTTTGAACAACCCGGGCCAGACGGTTGCATGTGCACGTGCACGCATGTTCACATTAAATTAAGTACGCTCGATGCTCAAACGAAACCATAGCTCATCTATTTGGCGTATTATGTACCGCATAGAAAATGTGCAATGTTGTATAAAAATGTGTACGTTAGTTACAACGAATTTATTTAAGTTTAGTAGGAATGTTATGTCATGAATCGGGGATTGTTCCAAGTGCGAAAGGGATCGTCTTAGGATAAGAACCTTTTAAAATGCTTATGAATTTTCTTTCGTCGACCTTAACAAGACCTTTCTTCAAGAAAGACTGTTAAATTAAAGCAACTAGCAGGTTATACCAAAGTCCATTAATATCTGTAATTTTGTAGAATGTAGATTCACCAGTGATTTTCTTTCAACAAAAATTGTTGAACCAAAGTAACTAAAGATTTAGAAAACACTTCAAGAAAGCCAGAACGTGATTAAGAATAAACAAGATTAGAGATAAAGAGAACAATTTTGCCATTTATCAGCTTTACACAAACTGTAAATAGTAAATAGAATAATCGATAGCAGGAAATTTTCTTTGAAAGAAAAATGTAAAAATTGAATAGGCGTTTTCACGTGACGTTTGCATATCCCAAAAATCTCTCCGTGGTCTAAGTTCAATCAGAGCAGTAGTGGGTGGAGAAGGCCGTGGCCGTAGCCTTACCTTTAAAGTTTTTGCTAACTGAACAGTCCTTACATTTTAACTTAGTATAAATTTTAATTAATGTACCGGCCGAGAAATTGAAACGCCTCAATTGTACACTAACATGGCGTCGCAAACATTTTCGCTCCCAATACCCGAACGACCGCGCAGACGGAGGTCTTTCTTTATACTGTATATCATCTGTGATGTCCCAGATTCCTTAGTATGGAAGGGCTACGATTTTTATTTTAGATGGAATGACAGTGAAAATCAGGGATCAGTTAAAAACTCTTATTTGTCGAACGCGAGGGCAGTATTATAGGGTATGATACATCTAGAATTTTGGCTTGATACATCTAAAATTTTCAAAAGATTCTTTTAACTTTTACAGGATGCTTTCGATCAATTGCTTAGCATTTCCGAAGATTCCAGAAGACTCCCGAAGATGATGTTAAGAAAAGAGCAGGCAGGCTTTAGACCAGGGGTAGGGTGCATAGACAATATTTTCACGCTCCGGAATATCTTTGAGCAGTGTATCGAGTGGAACACCAAGGTACATGTGAATTTCATAGATCTGGAAAAGGCCTTTGAGAGCATCCGCGGATATCCAAACCGATTAAATATAATCGTTGAACATTGTCGTTCAATATGTTCTTGTAATTTGTGGTATGTATGCTATTTTATCTCTCGTCAGCAATACAAAGTTGGATGAGTTCAAGTCACTACTATGGTGACGCTTTGGGTAAGAGGCAATCAAGCTTTGAAGAAAATATAGATTTTTAAGAAAGCAAAGCAAATAAGAAAGAATGTAAGGAAGATAGATTTGAATGAAAACAGATCGCTCAATAGACTATCAATAAATTATCATTTTGTATGTGCATGTTGTCATAGCCACATATTTTATTGAGGTTTTCTATTTTTTCATCAGTTAATCACTACTTTTACATGATTTTTCTACGGAAACATACAGCTAACGACTACGATAGTAGTTTGTTCGTCTTTGTGCATGGCTGTCGTCGTTTGGGTCTTTCACTTCTTTTTCCATTCACCGTCTGCAAAAGAAAGAAGATGTAAAAAAGATTGATACGAATCGAAAATTCCTGAAGGAAAACCAATGTGGTATTATGTGACTAAAAATTGTTTAACAGATTATTGGGACGTTTAATTTCTTAACGAGCTGTAAATCTGTAGATTTATCCATATATATGCTTATTCGTTCACATTGACATGAACCACAGAACTAAAATATAGTGGAGTGTGTTTCTTTTGAGGGGAATTCTAGATTACCGTGTTAAATTGGAAAACAAATTTTGCTTTTTTTGCTGTACCAAACAAATGAAGCCAAGATCGCTCGGATCATGGAGCATCAAAGGAACCGGAGACTCCACTCTGGGCAAGGATTATTCGATTTATTTACGGTTTTCAGAGACCTTAGACTTAGCTTTTTTAAGTAAAATTAAAAGACATGGGACTACACAAATGACCGCTAATTGAGCCGCAATGCATAGCAGTTTTTTCCTTTTGTCAATACCGGCTGCTATACAAATGACATAAAATGTGGATATTCCCTCGTTGCAACTCAAACTACTTACTAGGCATAATGCAGTAAGGCACATCAACTACATCCTCTGTCTCTCTTTGCTGCATTTCAGAGTCACGTGGTGCCTTCTCGATTCGATCCCTGCCGGCACGAAGTATAGCGTCACCCTGTTCCGTGAAAACACCAACGACTAGTGCGATCACTAGAACTGTGAGAAGTGTCTTGTTCATTGTAAAGGTGGATTTTCTGTGTTAGATCTAGGAAAAAAAATAATGAGAAGGTTAGTAATAGCTTTGTCCTTAGTTTCGGGAGAGTTTTTCCAAATATCCGTCTATAATTGTATTCAACGTAAAGTTCAGAAAATTACATGAGAAAATCAAATGAAAGAGAACTTTGTCGCGAGATTTTGGAAATTTCGTAAAATAGTTAAGAATTATTGAAAAAAATGTCAAATTTCGGAAATGTGAACTGCGAAATGCTAATTTTATAGTAAAAATCAGCTAGAATAAGCCATCCTATACTGTATTTTCTACTTTGAAAATAATCATTCGAAGCCATTTAATCATAAATTACAAAAACTCAATGAGAGAGGGGGAAATTCCCGTTAATTTGGATACACGGAGATTCTGGAAAATGCTGTTCCATTCGCCCTTTGAAATTACGTCTCGCAGCTTTTCAAAATTTGTCAGTTTTAAATCTATCCTAAATGAATCATATTTAATGAGATAACAACTGGCATTTGTAAAAAACCGTGAATGCGCAAGTTCGGTTTTTGATTACTTTAAAAAACGAACCGAAGTTTTGCATTTCATTTTTCATCTATTCCGCATTAACTCACAGCTGCTCCAATTTTGTCTGTTCATCGTTTGCTGCTAAGCTAGCCATTTGCCAGAAACTCTGTCGCACTGGCCGAAGAATAAAGTAATTTCGACTGCTGATTCACGCATTGTTTTAGCTTGAGATCTAGATACTCGTTAAATTGCGCGCAAAGTGTGTTTTCAGGATGAAAGTAAAGTCAATCTTTCTCCAAAGTCTTAATAAAAGTTATTTTTCGACCTTAGAAATTTATGGAAAATATACATGCTTGTCAACTAGCTTAAGCTGAAGTGCTTACGCTGCATCAACGAATATTTCAAGTGAGTTTAGAACGAGCTCGGCAAAATAACTGTTGATGAATTTCGCCTTCACTATGCCGGGAAGAAAAGCTAGTAAATTTTTCCTAAGACGTCAAAATAGTTAACAGGATTTTATGAATTCTTTCAACAAGATAATGAGCATAAATTTCGTAAAGGTTTGTTTTGACTGTTGAGGTAAATTTCACCTCAACAGTCAAAACAAACAAGGGTATTTTCTCTTCTTAACCATAGACAAAAAAATTGAAGTAAAGAAGAAAGAACTTAAACAATTGGAGGCGCTATGCTTGAGCATATTCTTTTAATTTAAATTCGTTTTAGCGTTATTCGCTTTCATCTCTTGTCAATAAGGTTTTATGCAACCTAAATATTTATTTATAGTTTCTGAATATCTTAAGATATTTATAAAGAGTAGTTAAGAGGAGGGAAAGGTGTTAGTGTTGGTGTTAGGGTTGTATTACAAATTAATGAGCAAAATGAAGTTTCAGTGAAAATTAAATGCAAAGCACTTAATTATAAACAGCAAATTTCAGATGTTTGTGAAAAAACACTAAACAAACTATTTGTACATCAATATAAATGAACTATAACTTCCGATCACTGAATTGCAAGTATTCAATATCATATAGAAGCCGAGTTTTGTTTTCTTAAGTCAAAAAAAATTGCTAATGAATGTTAACATTATGAACTCGTCATTTTTCATTCTTTTAGAAAGAATAGCTGATGACTTCACCGAATTTGTAGTTCCGAAGTGAAAACGTGGGAAAGTTTCCTTAGTGATTTAACGGGATCGTTGCTGAACAATTTGAAATTAGTTTTCACTGGATTCGAACAGGAGGCTCTGGACTTTGATGTATAGTTTATTTTGAATGTATGATTATGAGATGAGAAGTCTCTCTGCTAGACGTTCAAGAGTAGCAATGGCGTCAAATTTCTCAAGGGCTTTAATGATAGTAACACGTACCCGAAAAGCCAAATTAAAAGATAATTAAAAAGGTGCTAAGATTTTACTGCGCGATGTCCAAAGTGAGGTCATTATAAAGCGTATAAATTTGCACGGTCAGCACAAATGGACGTTTTAGAAACACAAGCCAGGTACCGCTTTTAGTTTTAAATTTCATTCCAGTCTTTCCTGAACAGTATAGTAAAAGCAGTTTTTTTACAATTAGCAGTTGTGATTGAAAAAACAGGTTTACATGCAATACAAGTTTAAGACTATGATAAAAGAATGAGCACATCTAAAGACCCCTTTAAACTCAATTCAAAATGGAAAAGATGCTGAAGTGTCAAAATTGCCATACCTTCTGCGAATTTGCTCCTCTTCAAAGAGTTCTGTGATCTGTAAGGTATAAAAAGCAAAAAATGGACCTCATTTATAGCCACACAGCACTGCATCATTGCTGAAAACAAGCGGATGCATACGTAGAATAAATGATACAAATTCTAGATAAGACGCATTAAGGGCTAATAGGTTTTAAAGAATTTTTTCTCTTTCCATATCCAAACAATCAAAAGTTTGCTGTTCTGCTATCTCTTAAAAATTCATTTTTCATATTTTTGCAGACGCCCCACTGGCGAAAATAATATGTCAAAAAACGTTCCTGGCCTGCGTTATTTGAATAATTTTCATTTCTTCATTAAATTTTTAGACATTTTTGTGGGAAAATGTATTTATATCACATGGTATTTATACTTAAACAGGCACCTTTTGCTAATTTTTATAATCGTCCATTTTCTCTTACTTTTCAAATAAACGAGTTTCGCTAAGCCTTTAATGATATTCGTGTCGGTTTTTTGCAGCCCGAAATGAGGCCAAGGCTCAATTCTTGATAAGATAAGCATTCTTTGATATAACGACAAAAAGAGAAGATAATATCGTTTTTGTATTGCAGTGTTCATTATAATATTACGATTTATTCCGCTCAGCTCGACATGAACGAAAATCCTTGAGCGGAACTAACTTTGAGATAAATCTAATTTTCATTCGAAGTTATTTTATATTTCTCAATATTCCCTTTATTTGAACAACTTCTTGGCCAAATACTTCACTGAAGTACTCGCTTTTCGACTAAAGGCAACCATTTTCAGTAAAGTTCAACCACAGATAGCTGAAATGTATTTTAACGTTTCGACATGATTAATCAAAGCTCGGGTGTACTAATAAGGTTTTACTGTCTTGATAAAATCTCCCATTTGTCATTCAGCTTAGTCCTTTGTGCAACACGGAAATGCGAGCAGAGTCTTCCCATCGGAAATTGGGAAAAAAACAGCGAATAAAAAATTCTTTTTTGGTTGGAAAAAAAGTAAATAAAATAAAATACACTTGTTTTCGCAAAGTGAATAGCTAGAACGAAGCTATGAAATTAACCTTAGGGTTATATCATTGGCTGCGTTTAACTGTGACAAGTTTTATTACTCATGTATAAAAGGAGAGGTTGAGAAGAGCGAATAGCCTATACTAAAAAGGCTTTGGCGAATGAAAAGATTTGTCAAAATACATTTTTTCGAAAACTTGCGCGTCGCTTTAAGGACTGGTTGTGCTACCTCTCGGCGGTTAGGTAATACCTATAAAGACATGATAATGAATAAAAATATATATGTATATTTTTCTACTACAATGGTGTCTACGCAGTTCGAAATAATACAAAGACACGATGCTAATGAGATGAATTTATTGTAGGACATTTCTAGGGATTTTGTTGCTTCTGGAAAAAAAAGTAAGCTTTCATCATTCTTTAATTTAGGACTTTACCTTCGTTATCGAGAACAAACGTGCAACGTGCGAAATGTTTAATAAGCGTGAAACGCCACTATTTAACTAATTAACCAAAAAGGTTTCGAGCGAGTTATTAAACCATTTTTAAAAAAATATATATTTCCGTTTACCAAGCCAGGAGACTTTCTTAATCTCATTCAGCTTTAAAATTTGTAACATTTTCCGAACTATCCATTATTGTACAGTGTAACTGCGATTTTGTCACAGATAATAATCAATAAAAATTCTTACAGCTTTGAACGTGATAAGGGGTTTTACGAAAAATCTATCATTATCGCAGTATTTGTCCATGCATTAAATATATTATCGTATACATCACTTTTCAGCTATTTTGTTTCGTCTAACTCCCTTTGTAAAAACCCCTACACGTTAACTGATCTAATGTCTTTACTTTTCAGCCATTTTGTTTCGTCTAACTCCCTTTGTAAAAACCCCTACACGTTAACTGATCTAATGTCTTCACGATTTGGCGTCAAAGTAAAATTAATGGGGAGTTTAAGAACCGCCGAGGGCACAGAGCAGAGCAGAGCTTAAATTTCGAAATATAAATCTTAAAAATTGTCTGTTGTGGTTAAAGTTCTCCAGACAACGCAGAATTTGGTCATTTCACGCACGTGATATGCACATTTTGTGCAGCAACGTTGCCGCTGTGGTTTTCTTAAACTCCCTAATGTATCACATCAATAAAAAGCCAATAAACAATACTGCAGTAGGAATAAAGAAGTTTTGATTGGTTTCTTGCGATGACAGCTAATGGGCGAAGTCTAACTCATCAACAATAGCTTTGCTAATGACCGGCCAGCCGAGTCAAACTGGATCCGAGCTGTGAAGATGCATATCGTGAAATTTTCAATTTCCTGTCAAATTAAATTAATTTTTCTAATTCTTCGTGAATTTCATCAGGGTGTTTTACACAAATAAAAGCATAAAAAAATGTATTTCTTTTTTAATTTAGATATTTAATGGTTAGACAGTGCAGCTCAGAAATCAGTCAGCAAACATACGTATCTGCAATTTGTACTCGCGCTTTTGACGTCTACGCAAATAGCCATACGCGTATGATGTATGTCTCTTTGTTATTCATTCCCGTACGTTTCTTTATATGAAGCATTGTTGGTCATAAAAGGACATTTCTGGGAATGAAAAAGCATCAGACATAAACTCAAAATTTGAATATTTTGAAAACGTCAATAAAATCTGTCATATTTCGAGTTTTCGATAGGTTTGCAAATTCACCGATTAACACTTTCTTGATCTGTAGCTGCCAATAAATATGGAAAAAATATTAAAACCGCAGTTTGAATTATATTCCTTTTTTTAACACATCATCTTTCAGTTGCCTAAAAATGTTTACTTATGAAGTTTGAAACAGCTATCGAATGACAATGAGTATGTTGAAACCTTTACTTTGCTTTTTGATTCCCAGCCAATCAATATGAAGATAAAAAATGGTGAGAAACAGCACGAACGAGTAAACCTCAGTAGCTAATTAGCTGATTTAAGCAAATTTGTCTCAGATTTAAAGCAATTACAACTACTCTCACTGACTCTGTACTCGCTATTATCATCAGTATTATTATTTTTCAATATTTTGGTGCAATAAAAAAATTGACTTCTCCTGAGAAATGTGCCCCTTCATTGATAGAATATTATTTTTTGCCAAGAAGGTATTATGATTGTATTATGCATGTTTTTAAGCCGTCACGTCCTTTTTCTTAAAAAGAAAGGAAAAGAAGATAGCACATTAATCTTAAGTTTCAATTTACTATTCGAAATTTTACGCCAACTAGTCATAGCTTATTCCTAATACATGTTTTATCTTTTTTTTCCGGCTATGTGCCATTTGCTTTATAATTTTAAGATAGCCATCACTGCAATTTATCAGTAAAATTGGAACAATTGTCTCATTGCGCAATATAGTGCTATAATTATTCTTAAACAACGAGATTCTAAATAAGAACAAACAATAATATTGCAATCTTAGAAACTCGAGTAGAAGCCGCCAAACAATACCTAAAACAACATAGCGAGAGGCAAAAGAGGTAGCTGATTTCATTTTTCAATTTGAGTTGTTTTTGGAAACGCAATGGTTATAATAATGCCTTACAGTAAGGACACTGGAACCGTGAACACTTCGAATAGCTTAGCCTCCATCCTAGATTTTCAGCACTGCACTGATGAGGCCCAGAAGGCCGAAACAGTACTGTCTGCAGTTAGTTATATATATATATATATATATATATATATATTTAATATTTTGTAGTGACTAACGAATGATAGAATGAAGGCTCTTCACATGAACAAGAGTGTTAGGCATTTTCACATCGTGAAAATTTTAGTCTTGTATATTATATAGAGAGCCGTAATTCTGAGGTCACCCAAAAAACAATTAGGTATTCATGGTTGTGTGTTCGTTATTGTAAAAGGCATGTAAAGCAAACGTATCTTGAACATTGAAGCTTGGAATATTTCATTCTGTGTTCCACAACATTTTCAGTACTCGTTCAGCTTTACATAATAGTGGATAGCGCTTTTTTCGCATGGCTCAGCAGTATTTTCCTACAATGTGCCTACAGAGCACTGTTCGCAAACCATTCGGATAATTTCAACAATACAAAGACATACAAAGATGTCGATGGGCAGCTATTTTTGTATTTTACTTTAGTTGCACTTAAGCTTTTGTTCTCAGTGCAACTCAAGTATTCCTCATAATAAAAAAATCTGCAACACTTATAGAAATCAAGCAATTTTTGTTTAAGTTTTTAATTAACAGCTTATAAACACGTCTGATATTAACGGTTTAATTTGGTTTGAACAGAGTTCTATGCAACAATTTTTTTTTATAAATTCTGATGTAGTTTTTAGTATCATAACAATCCTTTCTTAAGATATTTTGTAAAGGACGGAGCGGAGTATTCAATAAGAACTCCCTGTAGCGTCCTTTCCTGTACAATCCTTTCGTCGGTGTAGGTTTATTAGCGAACGCTAAATGCAGATAGCTTGTTTGACAATAACCTCACTGACGTAAGTTATCTGTTACAAAATTATCAAACCTGGTACAATATACAGCAGCATTGCATTAACATATTATCGGATAAGTAAACACGGTGGTCAGAAAATTGCAAAGACAGTTGTTTTCGCTTTGATGAATGCTCAATCAGGCTAAAACGTGCGAATTATTTACTTTTCCCAAATCCAATTTAAGTGTAGATACGATAAAGTACAATTCGAAATAAATATTCAGAAGCAAAATTCTTTCAATTCTGAACAATTACCAATCAGCTATTTATTCCCAATTTCAAGAAAAATCGTTACCAATTCACATCAATAACAAACTGTTTACAGGCCATACAGTGATATTTACGGAGACCGATGAACCTTGCAAAGTCAGCCAAACTCCTTTCGTGAAATGATATCGACTAAAGATAAACTGAACTTTGGAAATACCAAAATGATTTCTAAACGTGCCAGATTTTCAGTTTCAAGTAAGTTAATTGTAACGGCGTCGGTGAAACTGGTGTCTCGCGAATATTTTGTAAGCTGTTGGAAGCAAAATCTGTGCAGCCGTCAGGCCAACAAAATGACAAAACTGTGTTAATAGAAACTAACAAAAACCTGCTATATGCTCCAGAGCTGCAACCGAAAATAATGACTTTGTGTTCCACTCATTTTTACTTTTGCCTGTTTTACTCTTTTGTAAAATGTGTTGGCCCTCCTATTACTTTAGATTTGTATTCAAAAGGAACGATTAGGGTCTGTCAGTTCAAAAAAATACTTTTTTGCATCATTAAGACACGCTACATATTAATTATGATAAATTAAATCTTATGACACTCACTGGTTATTCCTCTGAATTGTGAACGAGAAGAAGAAGGATGAAGTCGCTGTCACAAAATACGCCAAGTACAAAGCAGGATGTGCCCCAGAGTTGATACTGGCTCCTTACACTTGCACCTTTTCCTTGGTCTGGCTGGCTACTCTCCTCTTATCTTAAGGTCCAGTCCAGTACTCATTGCTGTGACAGAGGGTGCACAGTTCTGCGACCTGCATCTCTACCTGGGACTCCAAACACTGTTTAAAACTTTAAAAGCTGTAAGCCATAAGACTAAGAGGGCACATTTGTCACGATACAAATTTGCCTTCAAATGCAAAAAAGCCTCAAGATAACTGTACAAATAATCATGAAACAACAGCACCACGAATTGCTAAGTCTACGAAGGATCAAGACAAGTTAGTTATAAGTGATCCGTTTTTCTCTGTCGTTTTCAGTGTAAATATAAGGCGGGAGGTCCGTATTAGGAAAAAAATGTGCCCGAAGTCTTGCGTACCGCACGAAGCCGTAGTCCTTGCGAATTCGGCACTTTGATGGTTTTCGTCATGTAGCGAGCTGATTTATTTTCTTTCTCATTGTAATTTTCTTTTTCGTCGGGGTAATAAAACTCGCTTTCGCTGTGATGAGTCTTCGTGAGAGGTCAGGTCCAAATTTGCAATTGACATAGAAAAATTAAAAGGTTACATGATAATTAAGAAAAAAATTGCAACGTAGCGAGTGATCTAATCGACTACTTATGGCGCAACGACGGATTCCGCCCGCTATAGCGATCCGGATGAGAAAATTCCGCCCGCTTCAGGAACCAATCAGATTGCAGGATATGCAGAATTCCGGCCGCTCACGAGCTGAGAAAAAGATAAACAACCAATATGCATTGTAACTGCAGAAACCATGAGTCTCCTGGTCACAAAGTGAAACTTAAAACAATCACAAGAATTAATTATACCCAGTCCCTATTACTATTCTGAAGGACGTGGCGAATGAAAAGATGACATTAAGGACCATATATAATCAATGTCCAGAAATACCAACTTGAATAAGAAAGTGCAAGAATTTGATTAAGTTTCCTTTTTGGTGGACGAGAGACCATAAACAGAGCACACCACGAGAAACTTTGACAGGATTCATTAGGGGCCAAAAAGTAACCAAAACCATTATCACTTTTTAAACCCCTTTTTCTTGTTACTGGCAAAATTTATATTTATCCCATTTTTCCAGAAGAAATTTCTCATCCTCTACTTCTCAATAAATTTTACTACCAAAATTGGGGTAAAGTAAGTGACTTTTGTGTGTCCCTAGGTTTCCCAGACACCATTGCGTGCCTCGGTCTTGAGATTTGTGACGTGTTTTAATTTTTAAGTCACCATACCTGTGTTTTGTCACTCTAGCTGTTTTGTATGGATGGAACTAGATTTAACAATGGGATATTTGCCTGGGTGAGGGTAATATGCTTATCAGAATGAGATCATTTCTGATAAGCTTATTTGATAGGTTGTGAGTTATATGATATATATTAATACAAAAGAAACGATTGGTTACTTTGATTAATCGGATTGTTCCCGACATTCTTATTGGATTATCAATCTCCAATATGGCAATTTGTCCATCGAGCAGCGAACTAATCCAATCAATCAATCAAGCAGTCAGTCAATGAAATCAATAACTAAAACTGAATTATGTATTCTTCCAAAGCAAGAGGTTTTATTTAGCTAAAAATGGCCTTTCAAGTACACATTTATTGCCATGATGAAGATCTAGTTGTATTTACTATTCTCGTACTTATGTTACATCTTACAACTTTCTGATTTTTAGACTTTAAAGTGCGTGCACCCGAAACAAGCAAACCTATTTTATTTCTTTTGCAGGGTCGTCATTTGAGTTGCTGTTCACTTCTGCCTTTCGATCCTGTCTGTAAAGAAAACCAAAATACATACACTTCGTATAACAGTTTTATAACAAAAAGGGAAGCATATTTGACTAGTCTCGTTAAATTGGAGAAGAGAGTAAGCTTTGCACCTTCAAATGAGAGATTTATCATTTCTATCATTTTCCTTGTAGTGGGATCGCTACAGTGTAATACTGCCTCATATTCCCCACGTTGTATTTCAGACCGTATCCGCAGACAGCTCAATCACAGTCCCAGTGGCCAGATGTGCTCTGACCACCCACCCTACCTTGGCTAGGAGGTTGGCCCGTAACGCATGCACGCATGGGCTTCTCCAGCAAGGATCGGAACCATATCAACACAGAACCCTCAAAACAAAACAAGGTTCAGCAAATGAGCAAAAGGCGCGGCAACACAGTCAATATGAAGGTTATTTGGCACTGAAGACTCAAAGTTAAACTTAGGGGAGGTGACAATACAATACAGCCTCCCCTCCCCCATGCTTTTGACAGCTGGCCACCAGCAGATAGGCCAGTTCCTGAGCAATTTCCCTACCCGGCCTTAAGGGATTCCCCTCCCCCCCCCGCTTGAGTTTAAAGCCGCTGGCTACGCCAGGTATTCGAGCCTGTTTTTGTCAAATCGCTCTCAGATTTAGAAATGGCTTTATATGATTAATTGACGTAAATGTGTGAATATCATTCATGCAGCCCCTCAGGGAATGAGATGTAAATGTAAAAATGAAAGTGTAACGATTTTTAATTTACCCAAAAAACACGACGTAACAACTGTCCTAAAATCGTTATAACATGGTCTTGCGGACGAAGAAAACCGAAAAACCCAACGCTCTTGTAACGCTGTGCAGTGTACTCGAACACTGCCACACCCGTGGGCGCAACTGCGCCCCCCTACCTCTACTAAAAGACTTTATTAAAGTTAATCGATCAATCAAGCAATTGATGAGCCCTCCCATACGCTAAACGTTAAGATCGAACCATTCCTATACGTAGTTACAGCAATCGGATCTCGACCGAAAACTCTACTGACAAGATCATAATAGCAATTCCTATCTGATAATTATATTTTTCATAAAGGATAGACGGATTTTGAACCTTCAGTCGTACTCGTTAAAAAAGACCTGTAGGCTTCTTAAAGAAAACCTAGGTGGGAACTTCCTTACACTTACCTCGTCTAAAGTAAGCAGCAGGTCCACGAAATTCGTCAGCCTCTCTTTCGTACGGATCCAGGCCACGCTGTTGCTTCTCTATCCGGTCCCTCCCCGCACGCAGTAGGCCGTGAATTTCATCTATGCAAGCGCTCGCAACTAGCACGACCAAAAGAACTGTAAGAAGTGCTTTGGCCATTGTACTGAGATGAGTACAGGTCTGGAAAAAAAGAGAATAATTTCAAGATTGATTTTATGTCTATTGTACTGTGTGTTATAGAAATAGAAAATACGTAAAAATTTTAATATAATTGTATTATTATTTTTCTCACGATATAGTCTTTTTGGATGGAGATCACGACGTTTCGACTGCTTACTGCTAGTCTTCTTCGGGCCTCGTCGATAAGGTCGACTGATTACACGCATCATCCATTATATACCACAAAGGTCGGTTGTGATTGGTGGATTTCGATCCTCCCAAGACAAACAATTCTCATGTTTCAGTCAAGTTATAGAAACACGAGTGTAGGTTTGCGACAACGAGAAATGCTGTGGTTACACAGCTGTTTCGAATTATCCTAGCTTCCACAAGTGTTTCTATAATTCGTGAGAAACACAAAGAGAAATATATCTTCCTTCGAAAAACGCCCAAAGAAACTAACGAACAACGTGACAACGACAACTTTGTGTGTTCTTATCGAGTCACAGAAACACGATTTTCAACCAATCAGCGTGCGTATATCCTTTGGACTATTAGTAGCTACGACCTTTATTCTCACTGCCTAAGGACTTACTGGCACAGGTGTAGTTGTGGATATAAGGACGCGAGATAACAAAGGAAAGTTTACTAGCCGATTATTCACTAATCTGCTTGCGTGCCGAGAATGCATGACGGGAGCCCGTGATTTCCAAGAGTTTGCAGAAACGATAGACTATCCAACCTTTGTCCAATTTACAAATAAAGAGCTGCGTTTTCGTCCGAGACTAGCAAACATTTTTGCCTCCATCTCACGGTATTTGTCTATTGTTGAGCCAAGGTAATTTAAAAGAGAACAAAACAGCCTTTGTCAAGATGAATAGACTGTCTAATAACGGATCAATTAATTTCACCTACCAGATGGCCTGCTCAAGTAATAAACGCCTTTGCAACAGGTCATTCTCCAGAAAAAAATCAATGGCACTGATTCTGTTGTTTTTTTTTTTCCTCTTAATCTAATCATGGATTCTGGTTGCTTTTTATTGTTGCTGTTGCTCTTCTTGTAACTGTCGTTGCTATCTTTATGTGGCGTTTACAATACTGTATCGACGTTTTTGAGGATAGCATGTCGTTTCGAAAAAAAAGGTCAGCGTGAACAGCGCCTAAGATTTCCAAGATCAAATTGACAATGTGTGGGTGCCTGGATACTTTGATATTTTCTAAATCTAAACTAAAACTAAGGGGAAAACGGAGAAATAAGATCGTAAAAATCTAGCTAAATCAAGAGCTGATATCCAACACCGTCATGGTTATGATTTCCTTTGGTTAAACGAGATGAATTATTGATGAGTTATAGACGCGCGACCGCAAAGGCAAGGACCACACCTATTAGCAAATGGATTTGCGATCCACTTTGGAATTGTCTAGATCTATTTAGAGTGTCTGTCGATATAACTGAAAAATTGCCCCTGCTAAATATGCTGCAAATCGATGTGTTCAATTCTGAAATAGAAATACGAAAAAGTTGCTGAACTCTGTTTTCGCCGATCCTCCAAAAAACTTGCAAATTGGTCGTTTCATGTCTTTGTGTTACAAAGGACGACTGTGAATGTACATAATCCAATTGCAGACTCATTATCAAACTCGATACACCTTTTGTTTGGCGACGTTCTCCCTGTCATCTTGTTTTGCGTGAGGTCCCTAATCTATTTTTAACTACGACACAGGTAACCAAACCCTGTCGAAGAGTTGACCTAACCCTACCAATTATCGAAGAAACCGTGTGCCGTCATTCAATACATGCAAATTCCATGAGGAAGAGAAAAGTCTAGAAAGGGGTCGCTCGTACGATATTGATCAAACCAGACTATGTGAAGTAAGCTTAAAGGACTTTGAGTCACCACAATTGGAGTTATTTTGACTACGTATAACATTGCCTTTAAACTGAAGGAAAAAAAGGTGAAAGTTTCTAAAGAAACTGTGGTGCTGAGTCGGTGGGGGTAACAAGGTAATGGTTATATCAACTAAGTTGAAAATGTAAATTGGCCACCGTAACGAGTTATAAAGCTGACGTTTCGAGCGTTAGCCCTTCGTCAGAGCGAATGAAGGAAAAAAAGTTTTACTAAGATAGAAAAATTGGTAGTAAACTAAAAAGGAACAAGGATGGCTAAAGATGGCGCCGATTAACGCGAGTTACATATAGTAAGAGGACAGATGAGGGTCAGGAAGTGAAATATTCTTTCAGTGAATTATTTGCAAGGGAGAATTCAGGTTATTGAAGATGTGTTTGCATGCTTTTTTTTCCTTTTGACAAAAAAGAAAAAATTAATCAGTTACTTATACTTTTGAGTGAATGACTGAAGGCCAACCCAGAGTCATACACGCCAAGCCCTGCTAAATAAATGACGCCGTCATAAAACAGAAAATAGGTTTGGTGAATCACGAACACTAAATGCATATGAGAACGTAATAAAAATTGAAATTTTGAAAAAGAGGCTTCGCACCAGTTAAGTCAAATAGTTGCCAAATGCTAGCGCATGAAATTTTTCTTTTATTATGTTGAAAATGTTTGGTTACTGAGATTTGTAAAACACAATAAACACAGGAGAAAATAAACTTCCAAGAATACAAAAAGTCATTCTGTTGTTAGGTAAACTGTCTGAAAATGATTAACTTTGCCTTTTTCTGTTTGCTTTTTATAATTACACAAACCCCAGAAGTCCTATAAATTAGTAGTTATCACATAAAGGAAAGGACAAAAGTTTGAGAAGGTTTTAGAATAATAGAAGTCGCATATAACGGAATTTGTCTTTCAACAGATTTGTGAATGTTCAGATGTGCCTACCTTCGTTGAGTTTGATCCAAACTCGCCAAAGCGTCGCGTGATCTGATCAATAAATTATGTGAAAAGGCACAAAAATAAGAGTAACTTTATAACAATATAGCAGTCCACCATTAGCTAAGCAAAGCGGATGCGTATTAATTTAGATAAGACAAATAAGTTGTAGTTAATGGCTCTTTAAAGAAACGTGAATATGTCCGCTCTCCATATCCATACATGAAAGGTTCTTTAATTACCTTTTTTGGACAGGAAATCATTCATTTTGTGCCTAAGGACGCCCTCCGGCACGTGAAATGTTTCCACGATACGTCATTTGCATTTGATTGGGTTGATTTGTGGGGAAAGTTGCCGGTAGTGCAATATCACTTCATGGCGTTGATGCGGCATTAGTATCCAATTTTAGCACGAATTTGGAAAGTTATTAAACAAAAATAAACCTAGTACAGAGATAATTGTTTAATTTGTACAAATCGCGAATGACAGGAACCATTAAGAACTCAAACTGACTTACAAAAGAACGAATGTAAAATGAATTACAATATGAATGAACTAAACCGGAAAATGAATTTTTAATTCGACGTGGCTTAGATTCATCAAATTGTTCTTATTATCAGGCTTCTGTTTCAGAGTTGTTTTTCGGTAAATGAGTAAATGATCTTGTGTAGTCTGCCAAACGTTAAGTCTAAGCCCTAAACATTTCTTTAGATAGAATTTGATTCAGTTCTTTGATGTTCCTTTGCCTGATCAACTTTTCAAGATACTTGTCTTTTTTCGATAAAATCTTTAATAAATCATTCAACTTCAGTTCCTTTTTGGAGGCCATAACCGACTGTTGTTTGGTTTACTCCCATCGGAAATTAAGGCAGGGGGTGTTCTGACTTAAGGAAGAATATAATATTCAATATTCTAAATGTATGTAAAAAGTCCACTCGTATTGTAGGCGACAAACGCTGCAGCACGTAGGCCCTGTTTTGTGGCATGTAACGACAATAGAAGTTCTATTATCAAGATTTACAGTAAGAATTCTAATTATCCGAAGTTGACTGCTTGGTGCTTTGAACGATAAGAGTGTTGCTTTAGTCCTTTCACAAACCCGGGGGCAGGAGTATACATGAACAGTGCGTCACCTCACCTCAGAATGGGGTGAAAATTTTGATTTGCACTTTATTGGTAAAAGATGACCATCTCTTATCAGTTATCACTGGACGCGTTTGCTAATGGAGTTAATAAGGGATAAAAGAAATAAAGCGCCAACAGATATGAGTTTTTGAAATTTCTCTTCAAATTTGACTCCATTGAGTTCTACTTGAATTTGTTTATAAGTCTTATTTGATTCAAATTTGCTAATTGGTATCGCAAAAGACGAAAAATGAAAGACAGTGATTCCTCTCTTGTTTTTATTTGACTTAACCATTGCGATATCTCTTTATTGTCATTTTCCAATATGTTCTCGTTTAGTTTTGTTCGCAGTTATTTTCTTTTTAATGACCGCATCGTTTATTGGGTACGAGTTGGCCTTCACCTATTCACTCGAAAACAAAGTAACCGATTTTTTTGTGGGTGTCAAAAGATAAAAGATAAAATGAATACGAGAATAACAGTTTCATTTATCAAATATGGCCGTAGCTAGAAAAAGGATGCGACTGAGTCAATGTCCACGAAAAGATTATGACTAAACGGCTAAATTCCTTTATTAGGTATTTAGGATGTAATGATGACTATAATCATAAACAGGAAAACGAAAAAAAAAACAGCTGAGTAAGGTCCTTTGGTTTGCTTATTACTGGCCACGAACTTAAAAGAGAGGTCGCTTAATTTTTGAAAATCACTGACATATTTTATTGTGCTTCAAAAAACTCTGCGAAATCAATCGTGAATTTAATTTTTATTATAAAAGTAAAAGTGTGCGTAATACAGCATAACTCGATTAAACCTGTTTCTGTTTTTGTACCTTATTTTTTGTTTTCCTAACTTTACGATTCAAATTAATCATAATCGGCTATTCTCTTTCGTCCCAAATTTACCAACGCCATGGCCTAATTACGAACGTCGTGTTAAAAGGAAATGAACTGGATGGTTCATTGTAGATTTTATCAAAAACGGATACTGTATCCTAAATACGAGCCACGGCCGGACGTTTCAAAAAGAGATAATCTTCGCTATTACAACAGGAAACAGATATTCCAATCAATTAGAGGATTCAAAAAAGCGAAACAAAATTGATTATTCTAATTCATATCTTTATGGAGTGGTCATCAGGCAAGTAATTTAAAGAAAGCTTTGAAATTGGAGAAATTGTTACGTTATTTGACGGCATCAAACATTAATAAATTCTAGCTGTACATAACTTTTTTCTGTTTTCTCGCGTTATTGTAGTACTTTTAAAAGGTATATCTGACCAAACTCAATAGTTAAATCGCAAACAATTTTAGAAATTAAAATGTCTTCTCGTGAATTTTTAAGTCGTTATTGGCTTTTCAAAAATCCCAATTGGCGAGGCGTTCTCTTTCCTCCGAAACTAAATTGAGAGGGGTTACCTTTCTAATATTTGAGGTCAACTTTGGCCAAAGTTTTCGTGCAAGTTTTTAAATGAAGGCTTCAGAGAAAATCTGAACAGATATTCTCCAAAACAAATTGTTAGAAGTTCATGTGCATGTATGCAAAGAGATCGACTCCACCCCTTAATCCTCTAAGGTGAACGGCGGTTTTTTAGCAAATTAAGTTTCTCTGCCTGTGTGAAATATGCCACTTGTTTGAAAGCCACTGATGAGCTTTTTTAAGAGCTGACATCAAAAGCTATAAAAAAAGTAAGTCATTTTAAGAGAAATTGTTCTAAAATTTGAAAATGAAAAAACTTCCAACCGGTATTAACTCTCAGATATCATTAGTACACCCAGCTTGATGTCAAGGAACATGTGCAACTCAAAGAAGAGAAATTTGAAAATATTCATGGCGATCAACCATGTCTTGGATAGGAGAGAATCACAAATTTAACTTCAATTAGTCGATCGATCTTTACAATTTTCACAATTTTCGTGGCAAATATTTTCAATTGACACTCTTAGGTAATAAAGGGTTGATAATCCTAGCTAACATGTTTTCAGGTTTGTTAATAACGTTTGTTAATAAGTAGCTTTTCAAACCTCGTTTTGTAGAAAGCCAGAAAGCTTTTACTCAAAAATATTTGTCTTTATTCGTCTGTCATTAACCAGCGTTTGGTAGGCCTCGGCACTTTTTACTGAAGGCCTGTTAGAAAACGGTATTGAACACCTTAGCTATTGATAGTCATCACGTCTTACAGAATGAAATGCTTTCGATGTTAGTGAATAAAACGAATGCTAAATAAAAATACGTAATAAAATATGCAGTGCTATTTAATACCGTGATTTGTTTCCGCTTTTATCAGCTAAAATGCTAACTTAACAAGAGGATGAATATCCAAACGGCACATCACGGAATCTGTTTGTGTGATAACTTGCCATAGGGACGCCTCTTGTTTCAATTAGATTTTTCCCTTGAGAGCATATATTTGATAAGCATACCAAACTTTTCTTATCTAAAATTTCTACCCGAAAATGGAATCCACGCGTCCTCTATTTTGCATTAATGAGTGTTGTTTGTGGTTATAAGTTAAGTCAGTTGTATTGTCGTTATTGCACTGCAAATCACAGAAGGTTTCAAAGAAGGAAAAACTTACACAAACTAGCTAAGGGTAAGGTAAGCTTGACGCTTTAACCTTTTGTGTTTTCTCTCAAACGGTCCTATACTAGCGTCTTACAAGATCTCACTTCTATAGAAGGAAATATTCGTCGAATTTTAAAGCTAAACGCTCATTAACACTCTACTATTTGTTGCCTCGTTTTTCATTTTTTTCGTGATAAATGGCAACGCGACCCCATCAGCTAATCCAACGAGTTGCGCGGTTCGGATAAGTCAATGGCACGTTATCAATTTCCAAAAATGAAACTTGCAGTGATTTCACGCTTTGATTTGTTTTCGGAAAAGTTGTGCTTCTTTAACGTGCAGGTGTACTGCAGCGCATCCCAAATTATCGTGGTGTTAACAGGTTTTTTCATTCCTTTTTTTTAAATCTGTGCTACAACCTATTATCTTCAAAGAGGAAAAAACAGTTTCTTTTAAGAATTATCATCCACAAACCATAGGTATCGAATATTTCAAGTATTTCTTTGTACACAAGGTAAAATACAGTGGCATTTCTTGTCATCTATTTGTTGACGTTCATTGGCACTTAAAAATAATATTTTACAGTTTTGGGTTCGGTTTTTGTTTTCACTTTAGTAAAACATTGAAATTTCTAGCTCTGGAGCGAAATATGAGTTTTTGTTTTGTTTTTGCTTGCTATTGTAATGTTTTTAAGATTTTCGGCAATTTACTACCTTTTTTGCCGTTGTTGTTGCTTCTTCGAATACTAAGTATATCTTAATTGTTCTATTTATGGGTTTTAAGACTTATTCCAGCTCACTGCATGCATGACATAAACTAATTGAAACTTATAGTCTTATTTTCAAGCGGCAATTTTGAACGTTGGTTCAGTTTTAATATACGGCGCGGTTTCCCGCTGATCTCATTGAAGTACCGCAAAACCTCACCCAAAGTAATCCGGCACACTAGCCAATCACAAAGGATGAAGACAGTACAGTGAACAAATCAAAACTCAAGATTTCATGCAGCTGACGCGAAGCGCGAGAGAACGCGTGCAAGTG
>OMLO01000691.1_pt1 | contig 23348 bp, 30 predicted proteins | sample 1674811 | NCBI WGS metagenome assembly OMLO01 (sample SAMN06265003, study PRJEB25207) | coral metagenome | isolation source: Coral host | place: Mexico:La Bocana,Puerto Morelos, Mexico | collected 2008-11-13 | reverse complement strand
GACCTAACATCATGTCAGTGACATCAAATCTGGAAACCCCCTTCAATTTGGCAACCCCAATGCAAAGAAAACTCCTTACTAATGAAATGAAAAATACAAAAACAATGATAGTAAGAGCAAGGTAATAAGTTAAGATGAAGAAGAAGCATCAAAACATAGAACAAGAATAAGATTTTTCTTGTCAACCACGAACTGGAGTGCTGAACACTCTAAAACAGGACACCTATCTGCGAGTCGTGGCCATTGAGAAGATGGAGCTTGCCAAAGCTGAAATCAGCAAGATGAAGCTTCAGATTGTTTCTCCCGTGACGATTGCAAGGCTTTTGTTATTATTTGTTTTGTTTTTTCATTTTCAGTGGGCAGGATGGTTTCGGTCGAGAGTGGACCAAAAAGAATTGAAACTTTGCATGGGCCTTCCTTCAAAATTTCCCGCAAACGTTTAAAGTTTGCTTGTGAAACTAAGGCTCAGGACAACAATGTGGGGTTAGATTGTGTGGCCACGATTGGGTTCGTTGACATGAATGTTCCCACAGCAAGGCAAAAGCAATCAACTTTGTCCCTTGTTGAAGGGATCTCAATTGTGAACGATTCTGGCGATACGAGCAAGAATTGCTGTCTTCTCATCATGCCTGACCACCCAAAAGACAGTTCACTTCGTGGCCTTTATGATGAGGAAAAGGCGGTGATCGAGGCATGCTTTGGAGTGCGCCAACATGTTGAGACGAGGTTTGTGGACCTGTTTACCAGAGATCGCCGCTCAGAAGGTAGGTCCAACTTGCGCCGATTCTCATCAGGCAGGATCGTTGTCAACGGAGAGTCTTTTCAGAACAATATGTGGATGGAGTCAGAGCTTGCCGTCTGCGGCCGCCCCACAGCTGCCAACGAAGGCGTTGCCGGTGCTCCAACATCGGTCTTGCCGAAAAGCAGCCAGCTTTTACTTCCTGAAGGAGCAAGCCCTGACAGTGACCTGAAGATCGCGGACAGAGTACGCCCGTCACCTGAACAAACCTCCGCTCAAAAAGGAACATCGAGGCTTGAGCTGCTGATCGAATCCGTGATGAGGCATGCCTCCCTTCCGAAGTATGTTCTGGTCATCAACTTGACCGGCTACGTAGAAGAAATGGCGTCCGCAGTTGCCTGGCACTAATTATCATTCACAACCACCATTTTTAATTTTTACACACTCTCAAAGAATCTGAGTTGATTGTTGTATTTTGCCCAGCTGGCTCTTTATCTCAACATTGTACTTCTCAATTTTTTTTTAGCTTGGGCAGGTCTTGAACCTTCGCCTCAAGGGCAGCCTACCTGGCGAAGGTGGTGGATTTCAATTCGCGAACTTGTACTACCTGTCGCTACATACGCTGGACACGGCCAGTGGCAATGCGTACGCGAAGTCACGTGTGAGCCGGGATTTGCTGGATGCTTGGCTACAGAGGCGCCTCACTTTCAATGGCCAGAAGTTCGATGATTCTGACATTACCCTCACAGATCAGGACTGCAGCTGAACCAAGGGTGGGTGCCCAAAATTTTGTTACTATATGTTTTTTTCTATACGTGATCTTTTTCATCATTTTTGTTTTTTTTCTGGCAGCCATTAATTGCTTTGTTTCATTGCGCAGGAGATCCGAAGTGTTCCCGGAGGAGAGTTTTTGGGATCGATTGATTCCATGTCGCTTCAGGTGTGTGTCCGGCAGGGGACACAGATTGTGATTCATCCAGACCAGCAGCGGCAATGGACAAGTTCAGGCCCAGAGATTGAGGCGGAGTTCAAATCATTGAAGTCAAACCATGATCGACTTTACGCATCTGCTTTGTCCCAAGTCATCAAGGAAAGGGGCCAAACTGCTACTAGTATGGTCGAGGCCTGTGGCGATGATGAGGCTGAAGGAGATCAAGGTGCAGATTCTGCTGCTGCGCCGGTGCAAGATGCTGCCTCTACTACGCCTGTAACATTCGAATCGGTGGAAAAGCTTCTGGAGCAGGACCCAACAGAGCATCGATGTTCTTCAGAGGTGGCCGGCATTGAGTTGTTCTTGGGGAAAAGTGGCAATGTCTACATTTGCTCGAAAAGGATCGCATTCTCGGCAAGTTTACTATCCTGGGTGGCTTTGGGACAGGGAAGCACCTTGTCAAATTTATTTTGCAATGTTTTTCAGTTTTTAACTTTCAAAAGAATTGTTCATGTATAGTGAGTCATGTTTTATTGTTATTTAAGTTTTTTTGTTTATTATTTACCTTATCATCCAGGTACGTTGCAATCACAGAGCGCGAACCTGGAATTGAATTCACTTGGCCGGATGGAGACAAGTCTTTGGTCCAGATCGACCACGCATCGATTGTCCCAGAAAACACTCAGGTGGAGACAGTCACGATGTACAAACTTCTCATCTTGCTTGAGAAGGTGAAGAAGGTGACGGCTTTCAAAGTGTCCTACAGCACCTGTGTCCGTGAAGAGGCCAGTCAGGGCGCCAGCGATTCCTTCAAGATCGTTCTCACCGAGCAGAACAAGTACAAGTGTTTGGGCGAAAGTGGCAAGGCAGTGAAGGGCAGCAACTTCTTCCGCAAGTGCATTGAGAAGGTCAAAGAGTCGAAGATCGTGAAGCCTATCTTTCGTTTCAGGTTTGAGCGCGTGCATGGCTGCCTGAAAGTTCAGAAGCCATATGTCATTAATCTCTTGGCGTTGGATCTGAAGGCTGGCCGACCTCTGCAGATTGCCTAAAATGTGTCCATAGGGTATGTTTTTTTTCGATAATTTTTGTCTTCTGCGATTTTCTATGAAGCTGTGTTGGTTTTGATTCAGTGGATTTCAGAAGTTTTGGTTTCGGTGACTGCATACCGGCGACTTCAGGGCCAAATCGGTTTGCTTTTTGTTGGTTTCATTCGAGAACTGAGGGCGAATGTTTCCAGCAAGTTGCGCAGTGGCGAAGTTGGTGAACAATACTTGGAGGGGCATGAACTAATTAATGTCTAATATGTGTAATAAGGAATTACAGCTAAAGAGTTCTATGTGCATTGAATGGCAATTAAAATTCACTAAGTATTTTAAGCGGCTGTTGTTTGAAAAATGGGGTTCACCAGCAATGTAGGGGCCTGCGACAGGCTGTGTCCGAAAAACAACGGCTGACCATTTGATAGCCGATTCGGAATGAATTTGGCGCTTTCGAGTGGATGGTTTTCATTGCGTGTATGTTGAAAGTCTTTCATTTCTGATGCATAGTGGGTTCAAGTGATGACGTTTAGATTTAGTTTTTGGAGCTGGGTGAAAAAAACACAAGCGGATGGTTCGACGGAAACGAAAAAGGCAACAGATCACCCGATCGTCCGAGACACCCAATGGATGATGCCGCCACTGAACCTGCTTTGGTCTCAGAAGAAGAGGCCTTCAACAGCATTTCGAGCTTGGAGAAGGATCCTGCTGTGTGTTCCGGGATGGGGCCGCTGCGAAGGTCCAATGCCTTCAAGGATGAGTCAGACGTCAGCACTGAGTGCCTATAGCTCTTTTTGGTTTCAGTCACCTGTAGTTACAGCAGGTGTTTCCTCTTTTAAAGACTGGAAGTTTCAGCCAAATCGCAGGGGACATGGCGTCTAAAAACTTTCCACGTTGTCGCCTGCTGGGCCTGGGATGTAGGAGTTGCAGATTTTTTGAACTTTAGACTTTGAATTGCAGATTTGGTTGTAGCTTGATTGAAATCAGCCTCGAAACAACAAACAATTCAAAACTGTGAGTCTGAAAATGGCTTCTTGCTGTGTCCAGTTTTGCAGTGCAAAGTGCAAACTTTGTTCAAAACTTGCAGGAACACTTTGCGCGCACAGTCAAGTCAACTGCGGCAAGTCTTGTTTGATGCGCGGTGCCTATAGCGTTTTGTCTCTGAGTTTTGTCTCTGAGTTTTGTCAAGATAGTGACTTGTCTTGTGGAGGTCTGGTTTTCTTTGTCTCTTTGCCTTTGGCCACTTGTCAACAGATTGTGGGGCTTGTCTTGTGGAGGTTTGGTTTTCTCGGCTTCTTTGGCTTTGGTTTTTGCGGGGCTTGTTTTGTGGAGCCAGGTCTGGTATTCTTTGGCTTTGGTTGCTTGTCAACATTGTGGGACTTGTCTTGTGGGGTCTGGTTTTCTCTGCTTGGGACTTGTCAGTGGGAGGCGCTGGGGTCAGATTGAATTGTGATTTGTTTGTCTTTGGCGCACGGTTTGCGCAACGCCCGCACACACATACACACTGTGACACACACGTCGCATGGGTACGACAAATAGCGTAGATTTGATTGTTGAAAATGAATGCTTTTGATTTTATTCTGTATATTATCTTGTTAGATATTACAATATTGAAGACATTGAGATCTGCCGAACATTCATTCATGTGGTTTCCATATTTCAACCGCCTTTCAAGCATCAGGCTAGTGGATAACATGCATTTCAGTTAGTAGGTGCCTCACTGACTGATCATGGCAAGCTCGTCGGGTGGAAGCGATCTGGTGCGTGACGCAGTTTTGAGTCGACTCCAGGCAAATTTTAGCAACCAAGAAGATTTACCAGGTTTTTCTCCAGGATTTGCTGAAAGGCTCCTGGCTGATTCTGGCGCTGCTGCAGCTCGTCGTCCATTTGTCACACCGGAAGACAGGGTGAGGCAGCAGTCTTCGCCAACGGCCGATGTGCCTCCAGTGGTCCTTCAAGATGCACTTGATTCTGCTGCCGATACACAAGGCGAAGCTGAAGTTGAAGCCGTTGAGTCTGAGGCAGAGAAGGGAGGTGAATCTGCAGCCGCTGGAACTGAGGCAGAGAAGGGAGGTGAATCTGCAGCCGCTGGAACTGAGAAGGAAAAAGCAGAATTGAAGAGGAAAGAGACATCAGTTTTTGGTTCTTCTTCAGAGGAGGAGCCACCTCCAATGAAAGTTCCCAAGAAGCCTGCAGCAGAAGTGGTGATGAAGAAGCCTTCGTTCAAGCGCCCAGCGGCCAGCAAGGCAGCTGCTGGAAGCAGCAACAAAAAGAAAAAAGAAGATGATGATGACGCCGAGATGGAAGAGGAGGACCATGAGAGTGAGGCCGAGGCGGAAGAGGATGCGGCGGCCACCAAAAAGAAGCCGGCGACAAAGGATACAAAGGTCAAAAAACCCAACAAGAATGAGGAGGACGGCGGTCAGGAGGAGAATGCGGCCAACAGATCCTACAAGGACGAGTCTGGTGATTGGGAGGCCGGGCTTTTAAGTCTTACTTGCTTTGCGTGTCAATCACTCTGAATTTTCTTTTCATTTCATATTCTCAATTGACATTGAGCCACGTTTCTTTGACGATCAAGTTTGGCCAGGTCTTTGAATATACGCGGGCTTCTGGACACTTGAAGGGCCAGGTTTTCCGGAAGATTGTCAATGGCCCTACGGGAAAGGTTTACAAGTCCTTTGCAGCAGCAGCAAAGGATGGTTTTGAACGCTCCAAGTGCCCGTCGCCGAAGTGACTTTGAAAGCAGCGGGGCTGCCGCTGGTTGCAGTGAGTTTGCTTGATATCAGCTTTTTTTTGTGGGCCAGTGCCATTTTCATGCGGTACAGTGGCCAATTGAAATGATGTCGACCGTTCACGATGTGTCAGTCCGAGCCCGGTCTGGAAAAAAGGTGACGCAACATAATTTGAACTTGGAAGGTGCGGCGTACCAGATCTCGAAGTGTTTTACGTATGATTAATGTTGATGACTGATTACTGTTTTGCTTGGAACGTGAGGCTTGCAGTACTGCTTGAGGTGTTTTTTGGTGTCCTTTACTTTCATCAAACCGAACTGTTGCGATTAAACTACGCAACTTTTTAAAGCAAAAGTTTCATGCTGTCATTTGATATTATAATTCAAGACTCGCAAAAGGATTAAGTTAGCCGACTAGTTAGCCACAGCTAGGGAAATATTTGACAGTGGCCAAGATGATGCTGCGTGAGACTGTAAACAACAGCCGCTTTTGAAAATGTCCTGGCTATCTTCTAGTGAAGTGGCCCTACAAACATAAAGACTATTTTAACGAACAAAGAAAAGGTACTACCCTAAACCCAAAGACCTTAAATTTAATAATTAAATATTAATTAACTTTAAGATTTAAGACCAATAACCACACCCTAAACCCGCCTAAACCCTAAAGATCATTTTAACCATCGCCATGCAGAATGCAGAAGTCATCTCGAATGCAGGTACTAAGATTGATCAGACTCTGTATCCCATGTGGTAGCTTCGTTGCCTGCACCTTCCTGCTAGGAACTAAGGTGCGCAAATGAATCATGATTGTAACCAATCACTGGACTAGCAGCTTTAACATATCGAATGTTATAATTCCTCATAGTCGCAACTGTTACACTGTAGCAGCTCTGCAGCAACCAAGTCCCATGAAACAACCAAGTTACAAGAAAGTAGATTGATTCTATTACTTGACTCTACTATGACTAAACGATTCTATTACTTGACTCTACTATTACTAAACGATTCTATTACTTGACTCTACTATTACTAAACGATTCTATTACTTGACTCTACTATTACTAAGCGATTCTATTACTTGACTCTACTATTACTAAACGATTCTATTGCTAAGCGATACTATTACTAAGCGATTAATCTACTTTCTTGTAACTTGGTTGTTTCATGGGACTTGGTTGCTGCAGAGCTGCTACACTTTACAACTGGCCTCATCCACATCATCACACAGTGTAACAGTTGCGACTATGAGGAATTATAACCTTCGATATGTTAAAAGCATTAAAAGCTGCTGGTCCAGTGATTGGTTACAATCATGATTCATTTGCCATTGCGCACCTTAGTTCCTAGCAGGACAGAGCTAAATATAGATTGATTAATTAATTAATATGGAAAGCGAGATCCTGGAGCAAAAATACGAAATTTATTTTGGACACCAAAAAATCCTTTCAGGCTGACAGACATTGACAACTGACTTCAACATGTAGATTTCATGTGGCGTTGCGTTTTGTCCAGAAGTTGCAACAGTCAATCCGATGGCAGTCCATGTTTCATATTTTGTGGTGTTCCCTTCCGCCGCAGCCATTTTGAAGTGACACCGGACCCTCGTTTCCAAATGCCTGCCAAACGTCCGGCCAGCAAAGTCTGCAAACGCCCGGCTGCTAAACGTCGCGCTGAGCCGAAGGAAGCCATGGAAGATGCTGAAATCTTCCCTTCGTCGTCTGATGGTGAAGCACAGTACCAGAGAGTCAAAGACGTAAGGTTTTAATTCAATGTTTTTTAAGTGTTGCTTTTGAATTGCTAGTTGTCAATCAATTGTTTTTTTTACCTGTCCACGCCCATACCAGGCACGGCGGTGCCTCCGATGGCGAGGTTTTCAATGATTCTGATTCTGGTTCAGACTGTGACGCCCCCGGAAAGGACTTGGCAAAGTTGGAGCGGCTGTGGGGGCCACCATATCTCGCAGATATTGGGGTGGGCACGGAACAATCGGTTTAAAACCTGTTTTTTCTTCCATGGCCCAATAGCTTGTAAAACAAAAATTATTCAATCCAACCTTAATTTTGAACCAATTAATTATCATTAGGGCTTTCCGCCCTGTAGGTGGAGAACATGATGCGGGCATGGCTGGACGATCCCGAGAACAAGTTGCATATGTTGTCCTTCCAGGCTTCAATGGAGTCCTTGCGCAATTTCAGGAAGGAATCCGTGGTCCGGGTTGGTTCTGTGTGCACTGGTTGGGGCGTCTGCGACATGGTCGTGGGAGCAATCACTGCAATTTTAGCTGACAGATGCGACCTCAAGGCGATTTGGGCGGCTGGTTCTGGCGTGTTTGATGTTGATGTACAATTTAGACTCATCATTGGTGTGAGTAAAGTATCATTTCAATATATTTCAATGATGACCGCGATTTGATTATTTAGATATATTTGACAAGCCCTGCTAGCATCATACATTCATTGTCATTTGTTTGTGAAAAATGGTCAGCTGTTCCATTTTGCATCCAAAACTCGAAGCCATTTGAGAGCGAATGCAACTGAGCGGGCAACATAAAATTCAACATGTCGCCTATCACTAGTGAAGATCATGGTTCTTTTTTGCCACAAGATCGATGTTGGATGGTAGTGATTGCTGGTTTCATCACTGTTTTTTGGACAGCTGAACTCACAGCACTTCGTGTGATCCCATGGTGTTTTTAGATGTATTTAGTACTGCATGGCGCCGAAGCAAAAGTTGCTGGTCGCCACCATTGTTCAGCAGATTTGCAAATGCAAGCCGAGGACGTGTTTCAGCCAGTTTAAGGACCAAGTCCGTGATATAGAGTCCAAGCGAGCAGAATTTCGCGGATTGCCTCCTTCGAAACAAGATGCTAAGCAAAGGTTATTATTACATTTTCAGCTGTATAGTAACATATGTGCGATAGAGGAACGTTCAAGGAGTGACGTGTCATCAACAGTTTTTAGCTTTTTGGTTAAGCCGTTGAAAATTTTGTAATTAAATTTAGTTTTGAAGATTCATTTTGTTTGTATGTTTTGCCAACTTGAGGAAACCTGGCTTGCGATGGCGCTGAACATTCCCTTGCAGTCTGAACTGTTTGATGCAGATGCAGCGGTGCTGGCCATTCAAGATGCCAGTAATAGTGACAGTGGTGGCAGTGTTTTCCATTCTTCACCAGAAGGTGGGTCTGATCGATGCTTTCATTCATCAGACTCAGAGCGCATTGAGGAGACTGATGAGGAAATTCTTCCTTCCAGTCCACCAGAGCGCCCTGCGAAGAGGGCTCGCCGTGTAGTTGGGCATAACTACACCTTGCTTGGAAAAACAGTTTGTGCCGGTGCTTTCCAAAAGTTGTTGGGGGTTGGGTCATCAAGCTTGTCCAAGATCAGATCAGGCCAACAAGCTTTTTCAAACCAATCTCGACCTCCATTGCCTAAACATCCACAATTTGGTTTTACAATGCGAGGAGACGTCCCTGGCCAATGGGAGAAGATAGTGATGTTCCTTTGGAACGTGTACCATTCTGAAGCCGAGGTCATGCCGAATAGGTACACACTGCCTGGTGAGAAGACGTTGGAGACCCCTTTCCCCGAAGAAGGCGACAAGGATCCAGATGCTGTACAAAGATTAGTTGCTGGTTTCAGCCGAAGTTTGCAGACTCAGGGTACCGATGTGGACATTCACATGGTGGGGCCAGGGACATTTGCTGGGCCCGTCCGTGCTTTGCCGCATGGCAATCGTACTGAGCTCTACTGGGAGTATTGTGCATTTTGTGATGCAAGGCAATATGAACATGCATCATATGCATCCTTCATACGTGTGGCAAACCAGATTCTGGGGCCGAATGTTCGTCAAGGTCATCTCCGGTTTCGAAAGGTCAACGAACATGGCCAATGCGACCAGTGCTACAAGCTTCGATCTGCAATTGCCAAAGCAAAATCAGAAGAGTCTCGCAAGAATGCCCGGAAGGATCACCACATGCATATCCTCAGTCAATGGATGGATCGGCAAATCTACTGGAGTTTCAGAGCATTATCTCAGCAAGTGTTTGCGAGAATCCTGCGGCAGAGCGGACGGTTTCTCTGGCATTGTCAGCTAAAAGATTTTCTTGTTGCGATTGTAATTAGCTGATTTCCTGCTTTGTTTGTTTACCTTGGGTTGGTTGTTATTTGAGCTTTGTTTTTTTTTCCCTGCTAATAGGTTCAATTTGGATATGATGAGTGTTGCAGCAAGCGCATTGTGCATTGCTATCGATGGAATGGATCAGGCCAAATTCAAGCTGCCACGAGTACGGTCCCGTCAGTCGAAACTTTTTCAAAAGTTATTCCGGCCACGTCTACACGTTGCAGCGACGTGGGTTCATGGCCACAACATCACGTTTGCTGTTTCGGACGAAGACTGCAAAAAAGACAGCGTGGCTCAGTGTGAGCTGATATCAAGGGCGATTGACCAGATTTTACTTCGATGTGGAGGCTTGCCCCACGGGTGTGTTGTCCAAATGGACAACACAGCCCGTGAGGGCAAGAATCAGTTCTTCATGGCATATCTTGCTATGACAGTCGCTCTTGGCTCCTTCAGATGGACTATTGCAAATTATTTGCGTGTTGGCCATAGACCTTTGGCTAATTAAGATATGTTGTTGCTATTGTTCGTGTTTTGGCTTGGGTTCTACAATGTTGTTGTTACTGTTTGGTTTAAAGTTTGGTTTGCAAAGACATGTTTTGAATAATTCGCTTAAAGATGCTCCCGTAGTCCTGAGTCATGAGGTCATGAAGATTTGGATCAAGTCTTCTCGCAACAAGCAGCCCTCCTCAGCAGACATGAATTTGCCAGTCCTGAAGATGTCATTCAGCTCATGGATAATACTTTTCGCCCAGATGACCCCGCAGAAGTACAGCGTCGACGAGGGCAGCCGGGGCCAGCAATTGAGGCCAACGCATTCAAGTTTGACCAGGCTGCAGATTGGAAGGCTTGGGTTGCTGTTCTTGGCATCCGCATGAATCGCCTTCGACGCTTGTTGGACCAACATCGTTTTGTTTTTGGGGGGAATTTCATTAGCTTTAAATGGTTGCTGGTCTGAGATGTGAGTAGTAACCTTCTAACTCTTTCTTTGCCAAGGACTGGTGGGCCAAATGAGATTTTGCCTGCGGCAGGATGTTGATCCAGCCAGCTACGGGCACTGCGTTGTGGAAGAAATGAATGGCAACATCCCAAATCCTGCAGATGTCATGCTGTTTGCCAAACGTCACATGGCAGACCCTTGTCCCATCAAAATCGTGCGTTTGATTCCAGCTGCTGCATGTGTTCTTCTGAGACGAGCATTTCAGCAGCCACGTGGCATGTGGCCAAGAAGGCCGATATCCGAACAGGTCCGTAAGAACATTGCTGCTTTGGCACCCCGATGTCGCCATCAAGGAGCCATATCACAAGATGCATGCGGCTACCTTTTGTCTTGGATCGATGGTACTTTGCCGCAAATTCCGCGTCCAACATCCTACAGGTTCTTGGAACTACGGCGGTACCCTGTGAATGTGGAGCCTGTTGGTGACAGACCTTGGGCCCGTCCACACCGGATCAGAGTGATCCCTGTGATTTCTCGGGAGGATCAATCAGAGTCAGAAGAAGAGCTGGATGACCAACCAGTGGCTTTTGATGAGTGACCAATGAGCGCTTCCAAGGGAAAAAAGTTTAAAAGCATGTCGAAATTGTCAGTATAGGAGTCGTTCTATGCAGCTTGTTTAGTGGAGGGCCAGTTTTCATGTTTGGTAGGGTTTGTTTTGACTCCAGAAATTTTGCGGCTTGATCCTTCACTTGTCAGATCGAGATCAAGTTCATGTGCGAGATCGACCAGGCGAAGCAGAAGTACTTACTTCAAGCCTTTCCAGACGTTCCCCTTTTCTCTGACATGAAAACTTTACACCGTGGCCGTGCCCATGAAGTGCGATCTAACATGACCGAGGAGGTGCCTGAGGCGCTTGGTTTTTTGTTTTTTGTCCTGTTGTGGCATAAATTTATTTTTGAAATGACCAATTAAAATCATTTTCATAGACATCATGATGTTGGAAGATACGTGGTTTGTAATGTTGCAGGTGGATATATTGCTCCTGGGGTATCCGTGCAAGAGCATCTCGGCGCAGAACAATTCAAGTCAGGCCTTCAATGACAAGTCTTCCGTTACAGGCGGTGGTTTTGCAGCACTGATGCGGACCGTGGACAAACAGCAGCCTGAGATTGTCATTGCAGAGAACGTGGCCAGGCTCACACACAAACGTAAAAAAGATGGTGGCAAAGCACCTGCTGATATTCAGCAGAAAGCTTTCGAGAGACGAGGTTACAGTGGAACATTCTGCAAAGTGAACAGTGCAGAGTTTGGACTGGCTCAGTGTCGAACACGCTGTTGGGCTTTCTACATTAAGACTCATGGGAATGAGTTTCTTGGCTTGAAGGTGAATCTGGAATTTTGTATACTTCATTTTTTGAGCTCGTGACTTAAAATTCTTGAAGTTATTCTTTCACATAATATGTCTATCAGACGGTTTTTGTGACACAAGCATTTTGAGAATAGCAATCTTCACTGCACAGGGCATCCAACTCATTCTTTTATTGTTTGTTTTGAGGCCTCCAACTGAGCCGCTCAAGTATCTTTCTGCATTCAAGATGCAGCCTTACCCCTTGGAAGAGTTCCTGGATAGGGAAGAAGAGCATGACAGTGAGAAGGGCAAGCGCCAAAAGGTCCTTCCCTCTGCCAAAGACCCTAGAACGATGAAGTCGTTCAAAGCGTTTGAGGAGCAGCTCCAGATTCTTGGGTCAGCAACTTGGCGACAGACTTCCTAACTTTTGTTGTCCCAGGTTTGCTTTTTTTTGTGGGCAAAGTTTCATGCTTTGGTTTGATGCTTGCCAGGACAAACTCCAGAAGATGATGAAGCAACTCCAAACCTTTGGCATGCCCTTGACCGATCGTGAGATGGCAATCTTGGCAGTTTCAGTTGTGGAGATGGAGCAAAATGGATGTATGCCCTTTAATATGCGCTACTTTGTTCAGGTTGTAGTTCGGCGAGTTTAGGTTTAAGAACGTTTTACGTTTTGATTTTTTTTGTGGAGCTGAATCTGAGAAGAGTCCTGATTCAAGACTGCCTCGCATGCGTTGACAATTCTAGGACCAAAACTTTGGCCGTGCCACGTGGAATCGCACTACGCCACGTATTTCTACATGCTTGCTGCCGGGTTCGAAGTATGTGGTGACATCTCAATGGAGAGTTGTCAGCAGCAAGGACAGTTTGATAGCTTTGCACTGATAAAAGACTTGATCCACTGAGGACATGTCACTTTGGTTTGTAAGTTTCTGGGCTTCAATTTTTGAGAAGTAAAGTAAATGGTATCCAGTGCCAGGAGAAGATGAGGCTTCAAGGAGTTGGTGACCAGGAGTTCCGACAATATGGAATGCAGATGCTCACACCGGCCCAATTGAGCAATATGGCGGGAAACTCGTCCACCACTCAGACTAGCAATGATGGGATGAATATTTCTCAAAGATTTGATTTCACAGATGGTATTTGTTGTGGACTTTCGCTCTTGAAGATGATTGTCAGTCATGTGTTGAGATTTTTTCTTGCCAACATCAAGGTTTAGCGCTCCGGTTTGCTTTGCCTTTCTGCTGTTGGCCGGCATGAATTGGCAGCCGCCAAGTGAGGATGACGGCTGGGAGTGAGCCTTTTGGATGTAGAAGTCAATTATTAATTAATTAGGTTGGTTCAAGCGACCTGAAGCGGAGTAATCTCTGAACCTGCTTGGAGTTGCCGAGGAAGCCAAAACGTTTCAGGTTGCGACAGACTGGAGTGATGTAATTTCCAATCATTAGCCTGATCATCAACAATTTCACACATTTAGGTCTCAGGAGCATGGACTGACAAGCAGTGTTGCGGTGAAGTCTTCAGGAAATGTTTTGTCACTATGTAAACTCCGCTAGAACTTTTGCAGTTCAAACTTGAAGAAGGTTGGCGGCATTGAGCTGAGCACTACGGGCTGAGCAACCTTTGAATCCCATGGCTCCCAGAAAGCGGCTCAAGGCATCCGCCGTGAGCTCTGGTGCGCAGACAACGGGTCCTATTGCAAACTTTCAAGATTTGCCGAAGTTGCAGAAAGATGTACTGTCCATAGTGGACTCCATGTATGCCCTTCGGCATGCAAGTTCAGCCGACATCCACTCCGAACCCAAGGGCTTGCTGGTTGCAGAGGCTGGCGCTTACCCATTCCCGTTTTGTTGGGGAGGAACGTTCATTGATATTGCCCAAAGGGTTTTCACTGATACGGATTCGTTTGTGGCAGAGTCAGCGTCGTTGACCTACAAGCTTGGATTGATGGATGCATCTGATGAGGATGAATTTCTTCAACACTTCTGCAAGATGGATGTCATTTGATATGACCATTCAAAACTTAAGGTTTTCTTTTTGTTTGTTGTGCCTGTTCAGATCTTATTTTTTAGTTCCTTTGTCTTTTTTCCAAGAAATTTGAAACAGTGACCCATGTTGACTTTTAGGGCCCGTTGTGGTCTATTTTTTGTTTTCAAAAATGTTTGCGATTGAATGTCGTGTGCGTTGATTACCGAGGTTTGGCCTCCTGAAAAGGGGTCCACTTTCGATACTTCAGTGTTGTGCTGGTGTTTTCAAGAAGCGAGCTTTTGGAGGGGCAACAGTGTCGCAATGGCGGAAGTGGTGACCCTGGCCCGCAGCATTGCTGCCAACCGTTTCCGAGAGGCAGAACCCAGTGGTTTAAATGAATCATCGTTCAAAGAAGTTGACTATCTGATATTGTTTTTGGCGAGGAGTTCAGAGCCCACCCCTAACATTTTATGGCGAGGACTTTAGGCGCCAATCCAAAAATTTATGGCGAGGAGTTCGGACCCCCATCTCTTAAGATTATGGCTAGGGATTCTTGGATAGTGATCTTACCTTTGTTTTCTCCTTTGTATATTTGTATGGTTTATATTATAATTATATAAGTTGGCGATCCTAAACCCTAAACTCTAAAAAATTAGGTGCGGCAATTCACTTTAAGGAACATAAGCTTAATTAATAACCATAACAAGCACTTTGTTAACAAAAGTTTATGGCTAGGACTTCTGAGAACTCCTAGCCATAAAGTTGGTGGATGCCGGGGTGGTGGTTTCACGGGTTGGTGTTGTTAGATCTTAACCGGGTGTTTTGATATTGATATTTTCAGGGTTGATGGCTAGAAGTTCTTGGAACTCCTAGCCATAATTGATTGATTAGGCCATGATGTTTCTTGGAGATTTTCTTGAAGCCCGACGTTTGTGAAAAACTAGATGCCATTTTTTCCTTTTGCGATTGCCATTTTGATTTCAATCCTTTTTGGTCAGTGAGTTTGTGCCCCTTGCTGCAGGCGGAGACTGTGTCATTGCGAGTACCTTGCCTTTCCTTGAAGCCGGTGAGCGTGGCCCTGGGGTGCCTGTACTTCAATGATGGCTCCCAGAAAACCCTTGCTGGTTTTATGGTATGGATAGCTCTTTTGCTGGCCGCAAAGATCCCGGAGAATCAACCAGATCTTAGCCATCCAAGTGTTGTTGCCCTGGGAGCGTCTCTGTTGAAGATTCGGACAGTGTTGAAGGGGTCTAGTATTCACCAAGACGAGCTCGACAGTGCGGTGGCACGCATCGTGAAACAAAACATAGATTCGAAAGTACAACCTGTCAGCAGCTTGAACTGGGCAGCGATTTTGAAGCAGCTAGGCGATGATGCCAAGGACTTTGATGCAGCAATGGTTCGGTACAACAGCCACCCCGAGGTGGTGGCTTTTGAGAGCAGCGGAGGTTCTGGGACGATCTCTCTGGACCCGAAGAAGAAGCAGGACTGGGTATCAACAAACAGAATAATACTTTAAAACCACACAATAATTTCATAAACAAGGTGATTTTACATCTACACAGAATGTTTTAACGTTTAGTTTTTGGTTAACAAACTGTAACTTGCGTGTGTTTTGAACTGCTGTATGTAGTATGTTTGCTTGCGTTTTCTTGGCAGGCCGTGAGGAATCTTATAGAGAACACATGTCAAGCTGCATTTGACCATTTGGTGCAAAGCACGCGCGACATCCCCTTTGCTTTTGGTCCTTATGGAGAAAGCTTCTGTCAGATTGGGTTTATGTTCTTGGGATCTGTTGGCAAGCTTGATCCCGCAGCCTTGGACCCTGAGTTACAGGCAGGACCTCTTCCCAACGAGCCATTCATCAGCATTGATTGGAATTTGCCAATGACTGAGGAAGCCCAAACTATGCTCTTCAAGAGGGTGAGGACATCCTTTGACCGTGTGAGTTGGATGGTGCCGATGCACCAGAGGAAGAAGTACCGAATGACAGTCGATGAGCTTTCTCGTACCCGAAACATGGTGGTTCTTTTTTGCCAACTTCACGCACACATGAAGGCAAACTTGTCAGAGGCCATGGTTCAGAAATGGGTTCATGATGTGCAAGAAGGTTTGAACAGGGACGAAGATCTACTACAGTTGATGCATTCCCGACCCACACAGTTTGCGATGTCGATGCTTCTTTCGGAACAAGACCACGCGAAGAAGAACATGGAAGATTTTGAAATCAAGAAGGTTGAGAAGGTGCAGCAGCAGCAGCGCTTGGAGGTGACCAATGCCCAGTGGAATTTCTTCAAGGCAGCTCTTGAACAAGACCAGGGTCTCATCAAGAAAGTCCAGGCTGCTCCACGACAAGTTCGGCAACGCTTGCATGTGAAGCAGGTAGCCCACCGCTCCAAGATGATTGCAACGGGAGAGCAAGGGTGTTTGCGGTATCAGGAGCGCATGCGACGTTAAACTCTTTTTGCGATGAAAGTACAATCATGATAGAAATAGAATTAATACCATAATAGAACAAATAGCTGCAATCATACTAAAGGAGTTTTCTTTGCATTGGGGTTGCCAAATTGAAGGGGGTTTCCAGATTTGATGTCACTGACATGATGTTAGGTCACTGATGATGACTATGATGTTAGCTCTGATGTCACTGATGATGACTATGATGTTAGCTCTGATGCCATTGGAGATGACATGCTGTGAGCTCTGATGTCATTGAAGATGACACGCTGTGAGCTCTGATGCCACTGGTGATGCTGACATGATGTTAGCTTTGAAAGTCATTGATGATGACATGATGTTCACTGTGATGTCAGTGATGTGGCTATGAGCCGCGTTTGTTGAATGAACCTGGTTATTTTTTTATGTTAATATAATTGTCCATACCATCATACTTAATTTTCGATCAGGAAATCAACTTGGTGTATGGTTTTGGTTTATTGTTGAAATCTGGTCGCTTTGTTTTCACCTTGTTTCTGTTGTAGATTTCGTTGTTTGCGTGTCTCCCAATGGGTTGTATCTGTTTTTTCCGAAACAATCACGCCCATGTTCTTGGAACTTGGCGGTTTTTAAGGTTTTATTGTCATTCAGTGGCAGACTTGTTTTGAAATGCAGTAAGTTCTTGCGCAGCTGTTGCCAGTTTCCAGGGGTCATAAATAAAGAACCGGCCACCAACGCAGATTCACAAGTCGTGTTTCATGATATGGCGAGCACATTGATTGATGGCTCTTCCAGCGCAAGTCGATCTCGATCACCGCCTTGTTTGCCAATTCAACGTGAGCGACCAAAATATCGAATGTGTGTCGTTGATGGAGGGCATCTGATACAAGTTTTACACCCAGCTGAAAGAAGACAGGAACACTACAAGTTGAGAAGTGAACGTTTAGCTCTGCTCCTGCAACCAAGCCAGGGTGAAAGCTAGGATGTTACGGTGTTGCATTGACGAAGGGGATGGCGAAAAGAACGCTTTTTGCGATGATTGCTGTCATGCAACGATCAGCGATTTTTTTCTGATTTCAGGTGTCCTTTTCTGCCACACGAAAGGCTCCAAAAGTTTCTGTCGCCCCTAGACGCCATGGCCAAAATTTCTACCTTCAAGGCTGTTGATTCATTGTTTGAGTCTCAGGTTTTTTGTTGTTTGGATTTTGTTGAGGTTTTTTTTGTAATTTCTTGGTGGCAGATTTCATACAAACGAAGGTCCGATTCCGACCTGGACATGCCCATTCAGCAGAAGAGAAAGAAGCAGAAGGTGGTGCACGCGATAGCCTCAAATTGTTAAGCAATGGTTGGGCATCAAGTATGATGTCATCATTAAATTCCCAAACAATAGGTCACAGACAATTAAGACCTAGTTCCTATTTTTGCCAGCTGCATGTGGGTGCAGGTTGCCAAGAGTGGTGAGGCCAAGGCAATGCTGGGAAACATTTAGATTTGATCGTTTTTGGATTGCATTTGCGTCAAATGGCCCGACCCTTGAGGCAACGAGTTCGGGCATCAAATTGAAGGTCAAGAAGCTGGTCATCAAGCAGTTTGAGAAGGCCCAGGTATTTCTTGTTGAACCTGAGCAAGATTTTCCATTGATGTTTGTCAATTTACATAGCGTGACACTCCAATGAGTCAGGTTGCCATGCCACGGCATGGTTCCGTGTACGACGAGAAGATCACTCACGTTGACATTCAACTTCCAAAGGTCCCCGATTTAGACTTGAAGATTGCCTAGCTCTCAGACCCTTTAAAGGTATTCTTTCTGCTAATTATGGTTGGCAGCCCAAGAGTCACTGAGACCTCTTGAGGTCAGTGAGGAGAAAAAGGGTGGCAAGAAGAAAAACGGAGCCACAGTTTTTGTGGGCTCAAAGACACTTCGTGCTTGGGGGTGCTTGCGTTCCAAGCTCAGATCTCCACTTAATCCTACACCCTGAGACTTGAGTCGAAACAAAGTTTCTAATTCAGGTGTCTTTGGAGCATGCACCCGTTGCACCAAATCTGAACTCTCTGCTCGCGGGGTGGGAGTGGTTGCCTCAGCACGGTGCTTCTTTTTCGAATGTGTTTGTAGCATACAAAAGTAAACTTGTCCAAGGATTTGGCGAACCAAGTCAGACATTGGGTTGGATACACGTCTGAAATCCACAAGCGCCGCATGCAACCCGGCAAGTTCCTGAACCCACTCATTGCTGAGTGGTTTTCGGGCGCTGTGCTCAGTGCAGCCATGCTTTGTGCATGCTTTGCAATTCTTTGTTTCTTCTGACCTTCCAGGCTTACCTACAAACTGGACTGATCCAAATGCGAAAGTAGACAAGACGGTGTTGGAGCAACTCCTTCCTCAGAGCAAGGCATTGTTCTGCTACTAGTTTGTTTTTTGGATTGGTTTTTATATTTGTAGTTTGTGATGTTTTTTCCAGGCCTGCGAGCCTCTTCGTTGCATATCACTCTTTACGGGTGTGGCTGGGCTTGAAATCGGCCTTCGAGGGAACCTCTGGCTTGTATTAGATGTGAGATTGAAGGCAACCTGCAACAAGTTTGTGTGTGGAAATTTGCTTCATGTGACTTGAAAAATGGATCGTTTATTCGCAATTTTGATCATACTGGAGTCAAAAGGATATCATAATGAATGGTGCTAAAATGCAGCAAGTTTGCACATGTGACATATAAAGACTGAGAGATTTTTCTTGAGAGGGCACATGTCATGTAGTATCCATGGATCGTTGATTTGTCACTCTTTCTATTTTCAGTCTTGACTTTTAGGGCTGTCCGTCAATGTGCTTGTTGTTGGGATTCCACCTGGCAGACTAGCTTCCCAACCTTCAACTCCTTGTCATCGAAGTATCCTTAAGATTGACAATCAGAAGCCTATTTTCATTTGCCCAAGAGGCCCAGCACAGGTAGTAGGTCTTCCATTCAGGTCTAAGGGAGTGCAATGATGTTCTAGTATCAAAAGCGGTTTTCATTTCAATTTTTGATTTTGATTTTGCAAATTTGAAGGCAGATTTTTCTGAATGAGTTCTTCGATTTCAACATGTTTTGATTGATCTTTAGCAGCCCTTTGCGCAGCCACATTTGGGTTCGTACTTTCATATGATGGATTGTTGGGAGACTGTGCGAACCGTTGGAGTGAATCAAATAAGGCGGCTGGAAACTTGCTGTGAAGTCAATGTCCAACAGGTTCAAGGTAATCTTCAAAGTTTGTGTTTCTTTGCAGGGTGGAGCGTGGTGCCCGTGTTTGGTGCAAATGGAAAAGTTCTATGTATGGGTCTCAGTTTCTCCTTGCTGCATAATTTGGGATAGCTTTTTTGCAAGTTAAGTTGATTCGGTCAGGTGGTTGTGGGATCGCAAGGAGTGGGTCGAGTGCACCAAAGAGAACCTAGATGCTTTGACGTTGAAGAGACCAGCAGATTCTGAGGTGCCTTGTTGCCGCAACTTTATGACTTCGCCCTCCACACGTTATGTGTTCGTGAGGCTTGCGACGCACAGCAAACGGCAGATGCAGCCCGCCTTTCGGAACCGCCTCACAAGAAAATGCGTTGATGGAAAAAAGCAGTTGGCATGACAAGTCGAATCAACAGCAAAGTTTTGTATCTTCAGGTACTCAAGTATTCAAAATTGATTCATTGAAACTGTGAACGCTTTCACTTGCCAGTTGGCTTCATCCAGTCCACATGGTCACTTCCTTAGAGTCTTGAGCGTCTTTCTTTGTGATTCTTGAAAATGTCGTGTTTAGACAGCTTATTATTCAAAGTATATGGCAGCTTTGTAAGTTTCAGTGTAAGGTGGAAATGAACGATTTCTGCGCTTCAGTGCTCCGTGGACGTCAGAAAGATGGATGCCTCCCTATGTGTGGCATATCCAGCGATGTAACCAAGTATCACCCGGATGCGGACCAGCGCCGAGCTGCGTTGGTCGCAGCCGGGTTTCCATGCCAGGCAGTGAGCGCATGGGTTTGTTGCGTTGATGTCCACGAATTGATTTTTAGAAAGATTTGTTGATTTGGTCATGTCAGATTCTACCTTTGCTGTTTCACTTGATGCAGGGTGTGTCAACCGCTGGGTTGCAAGAGGGGTTAGAGGACAGCAGGACTTCGCTGGTTTCAGAGCCCTTCAGAGTCTACGATGAACTGGATGACGATGCAGCGTTTGAGGCTGAGTTTTTGCGTGTTGCAGTCTTTGGCTTACTATTTGATCTGGAAGAGTTTGAAGTAGGCCAGTATTGTCTTGATTCTTTGTGCCGAGGCAGGGATTGCTTCTAGAAAACGTTGGCGCCCTTCTATCATGCCAAGAGAAGACCAGGAAGGTCTTCAAATACCTCCTCAAGGCTTTGTGTTTTAAAACCATCCTTCCAAGTGTTGCTGGCTTTAAACAACTTCCAGGCATGCAAGAAGCGTGGTTTGAGAATGTCCTGGGTTTCCCTCTACTTGAAGAACGTGGGATTGGCTGTGTTGAGCTCATTTCTTGGGAGTGTATACTTGTAATGCTGTTGCGGATGTGTTTCATGTCTCTCAATTTTTAAGGCTGGGAGGAAGCGCGTGTTTCTCCTCTGCTCGAAGAAAACGTTCAAGTTTCCGGACCTTGGGGGGCTGGTAGTCACGCGACACTTCAGATGTTGCATTTGCAAGGGTTTGTCTTACAAAGATTTTCTACGCCTTCCCTTGAAAGCCATCTTGAACTTTGCAGGCTGGCTTCCTTGTGGAGCCACTGGACGTGCACTCGGCTTGGAACCCAGAGAGCTACATTCCGATCCATGATTGGCTTGTATCAGAGCAGTCTGATCAAGACAAGAACCGCCTCAAGACTATGGGCAACATAGTAGTCCCAATCCAAGCCTGCATGGCAAGCGGGCTCCTTGCCAAAATGAATGCCTTGATGTAGCCGGCTAAAACTTCAGGTTAAGTTGGAATCTTGAGAGGATGTTGTTCACACAATGTTTCTTGTCGTATCAGTTGAAACTAAACATGATCAGTTGAAAGGGGTGGCTACATCAGATCATCAATTCATAATTGGCTTGCGGTGTTACGTAGAAGACTGTGGCACTTCACACAGGTTGATATGTTCATTGATATGTTCATTCAGTTTACATGGTTTAGTTTTCAGATTGTATCTTCAAGTTGTTTGCTGACACCTGTGTGCTGCCACTTGGAGCGCTGCGTTGCCACTGTTTCCGCAGCCTTCATCCTGCCCAGTGCGGGCCTTTGTTGTCAGTGTGTATTTTGTGGTTTCTGGCAATTGCTGTACTTGAGATTGGCAAGCTGAATTCTCCAATGTCTACGCAACAAGAAGTGCAAACAACCAAGGTGAGTGTCGATCGGCCCCTGCTTGGCTTTTGAGCAGGCTTGGTCGATTTGGTGGTGGCGCCATCTGAATTTTTCAGATTGAATCAATGCATGCCCTCAGCATTTTAAACTGAATTGAATCGCAAAGCAGTCTCTGAATACAAACAGGTTAGCAATTTCATTGTCTTTGAACGTGGTAGAGGATACAAAAAGCACAATCTGGGCACTTTTGTCGAGAAAGCAGTAAATCATACAGTAAAGAATGTTCATTGATAATAGCTTATCCACGGCTAAAAAAAATCATACAAAAAGCGCGTTTTGAATAGTCCTATTAGTTTATCAATGCTCTGTGAAAGTAGTACTGGGATTTCCATGGCAAGTGCCTCTCTGCGCCGGCATTGGCATGGCAAGTGTGCAAGCCTTCAATCCTATTTCTGCATTGAGTCTGAGCTCGGGTGGAGATAGTGATGCCACCGCTGAACCACCACCGCGCCAGAAGCGCAAATCGCGCAAACGCCAGCGTCAAGTTTTGGAGCAAGCTGTTCAAGATGAAACGAACATCAGGGCAATGTTGGGAAAGCCAAAATGTCATTGCAAGCGCTTATGCTTGAACCAATTCAGTGATGATGCCAATTTTGCACAGTTGAAGGCCTGGAGAGAAGATTGGTGCAGCATGCACAAGCTTAATCAAGATCAATTTGATTCTTTGCTTTGCAGCAGCAAGATGTTCCTGTTTCCAGATCCAGTAAGTCCCCATGTTTAGATGTTGGCTTTGATAGTTTTTGAATGTTCCTGATGTTCCTTCTGTTTTCTGATTTTCTCAAATGAGGCATTGGATGGGATTCGGAAGGCCTTGGGAGATTTTGGCGAAGCATCTGGTACCAAAACCAGATGGAAGTTTTTGGAAAAGAACGTTTGTGTCGCTGCATGGAAGAAACTTCACGCGCTTGGTTGCCCGGTCTTGATTGAAGATGGTAAAAAGAAGCCAAGACAATTTTGAAAAGGAACATCTTTTCTCAAAATTGCATGGAATATCATGGATGTTTTCTGTTTCATGTGTCTTGGGTTCGTTTATTTCAATTGAACCTCTACCAATTGATTATAATGATTTTGAACTTTTGTCAGTGCAAGGCTCGAGAAGGTTCAATCGCCTAAGCGCAGCAGCTCGAGCAGGGCACACAATTGCACCTGTGGATATGAGATATTTGAGGAAGGGATTACCAACCAGAGGTGATTCTGGTGGAGACTCTGCCCGTGGAAGAGTTGTTTCGTTTCTTCGCGGAATTTATGAGTCAATTGCAGAGACATTGCCAGATGTCCGCGACGACAGCTTTGATGGAGATACCGGACTGGAAGCTTTCCAGGCACAGCTGCCACAAAGCCAGCCAGATCCATACTGCAAAGCCTTGGAAACCCAAGCTCGATTGCAAATCAAGCCTTCAACAAGGGGAATTCGCAAAAGGAGGATGGGTTTGGATCTGAATACTACTCGGAGACCTGAAGAGGGTTTCGAAAAGAGATGGTTGCCTCCAGGATGCATCAAAGACTACTATGAGCAGTTTTTGGTTGCTGACAAGAACTTTGCCGGTGGCAGCGATTGCAGTATAAAACCTGTTGCATTTTCCACCTTCTGGAGAACATGGTACCAGGACTTTGGTGAGATCATGGTTTTTCGTCCTGTGTCATCCCACGCAGTGTGTGGGACATGTGTGAGGCACAAACTGCTCATCAAGGGTATGGCAGGGCATTTACGAGCCCGACAGGCACAGATCGAATTCT
>OMLO01000690.1_pt1 | contig 23360 bp, 25 predicted proteins | sample 1674811 | NCBI WGS metagenome assembly OMLO01 (sample SAMN06265003, study PRJEB25207) | coral metagenome | isolation source: Coral host | place: Mexico:La Bocana,Puerto Morelos, Mexico | collected 2008-11-13 | reverse complement strand
GGTACGGACCACTTTTTGGAGGTTTGATGTCAAAAAATTGCACGCCGCTGTGGCGCGAAGCACATTTGCAGGTCAAAATGTTGAAAACACCTGCGTTTTGCAGCATTTTGAGACGTTTCTAACTGACTAGCTCACTAACTAACTAACTAACTAACTAACTAACTAACCAACTAACTAACTAACTAACTAACTAACTAACTAACTAGGCAAACTAACTGACAACACCTTCTAACTAATTGATTGACTAACTAACTAACTTACTCACTCACTAACTTACTAACTACCTAACTAACTACCTTACTAACTAACTAGCTAGCTAACTAACTAACTAACTAACTAATTAATTAACTCATTAGCCTAAATAACTAACTTACTAACTCATTAGCCATCTAACTAATTGATTAACTAACTAACTAACTAACTAACTAACTGACTAACTGACTAACTAACTAACTAACTAACTAACTAACGAACTAACAATTATTTTGGCAAACTAACTGACAACAAAGGAGGGGATGACATTTCGTTGCATGTGGCACCGTTATTCTCTTCTTTCATGTCTTTTCTGACTACAAAGGAGGGGATGACATTTCGTTGCATCCGCCACCGCCTTCTAGGTTTTGTTGCATCCGGCACCGTGATTCTCTTCTTGCATGTCTTTTCTGACTACACAGGAGGGGATGACATTTCGTTGCATCCGGCACGGTTATTCTCTTCTTGCATGTCTTTTCTGACTACACAGGAGGGGATGACATTTTGTTGCCTTTGCGAAAAGAATTGGTCGTGTTGGCTGCGAAAAGAATTGGTCGTGTTTGCGAAAAGAGGGGATGATATTTTACTACACGAATACTATGCAGGGAATACTTTTGGGATTCCGTCTGATGTACCCCATGATGTGTACTGTCCACCATGTAGGTTCAACTTGACACAAGAAGTGAATCTTCGAGGAGAGACATGCAAGTCACTCTAGTATTCTGGACTTATATGTTTGATTCACAAGATGTATTTTCTGAAATGCATATAATGACATGAAAATGATGGTGTACTGAGGTGAGTCGATGCAAAAAAAACAGGGAATGTTTGGTTCATGAATCATATACTCGCACTGAATTGACGTAATTTGAACATATCACATCGGACTGTAAACGAATCTGTGTTGTGTATGCTCGGCGTCTTTGGTTCAAAGTTGTGATGTTTTATATTACACTTTCTATAACACTTTTAGAATTCTCACAACTGTCCACTAAGGAAATATCAAGATACACAAAAAGAACGAGAACAACAAGATCATTTCAAACAACATCGCAACCACACGATCCAAAACAGGAATCTACTCACAACAACACGGACAACAATAAAAAAAAACACAACAACAACTCCACGATACAAAACAGGAACCTTCTTGTTCGGTCAGAGTGGCTTTTGTGCCCTCTACACAGAGTGGTTCTTCTGCCCTCTGTTCGGCGCCATGGCCGCAGATGTGCGCAAAACTGTAGCTTTTTTGGCTGCCTACAGCGACGAGCTGGTGCAATTGAACAAACACACTTTGGAAGCACTGCTCAAAAGCAATCGTGCCAAGCAAGTCAAGGAGTGGAATCGTGCCAAAAGTTATTTCGTTCGTCAATATGATTCTTTCACTTTTGAAGAGAAAGAATTATTAGAAGATTGGGAGCTACTCCTTTGTGATGTGTCAAGTTTGGAGTCTGTGGCTCTTCTGCCCGGACTTCAGAGGTGCTTCCAACGTGTGGATGCCTTCTTAAAAGAACATGCCGAAGCCTTGAAAAAAATTTCTGCTCGGAATTTAGACACAGCCTTACGAAGTCGTCACATGCTGCAATTCCCCATGTCCACTTTTACGAGGTTATTCTTGGGGAAGTTTGAGAAGCAACTTGAAACAGAACAAGTAAAAGCTTTGTCTACGTGGCAACAGAAGCTCTGCGTCCGGAGGGCGCCGGACCATGAAGCGATGCCTCCTAAACGTAGAAAAACTTGTTAAGAAAAACTTGTGTCTGTTCGGATCGTTGTTGACATTGGCTTAGCACAAACCGTTGTCTCCGCCTAGCCAATGTCAACAAGGCAGCCAATGTTTGCGCCGGTGTTGCAGTTGGTTTTATGCCACATGTCGCAGCAGCATCCGCGGCATCCGCAGCATCCGCTCAGATAGTTAAACGCTTCCGTTGTGGACAAGGCATTGTCTACCGCTGAAGCATCTGTTCGTTGCATACGTTCGCGGCGTCCGTGCGTGTAGTTAAGTTTCACTGGATGTCTTGTGTGTCTCTTCTGATCGCAAGTATCCACGCCCAGTAAATCAGGATGAGTAGATGTGACGTTTCGTTTCAAAGATGGTGAGACAATGTAGCACGACATTCTTTTTGTGATATTAAAAGATTGTGTGTTTGTTGGGTTCACTCATCCTGATTGAGTTGCCTAGCAAGAAGTAGCCGGCAGCCCAAAAAATTTGAAGTCACTTCCGAGGAATTGGACGATTGGGAGTTCGTTCTCTGCCTCATGTCGATCTTGGAGCCTGTGGCTTTTCTGCCCCGGCCTTCGGAATGTCATCCCCTCTTTAAATTCAATTAGTTAGTTAGTTAATCAATCAGTTAGCTACTTAAGCAGTTGGTCACCTCATCAATCGGTCAGTTCGTCAAGCACTCAGTTAGTTAGTCAGTTAGTCAACTAGTCCGTTAGTGAGTTGGAAAGTTGAACAATTAGTGCATGTTTTTGATCTAGGTCAAATCCCAAGATTTGAACATACTGTGAAATCTACGCTGAACGGACCTTCCTGACAAGTTTGGAAGCAGTTGGCAAAGCAGTAGTCGTGTGCCTCACACTCAGTGATTGCGTCAAGGTTCTTGACAGCGGTAGCTGTTTTGCTGTTGCCTCCGACAAAAACATTGCGTGACTCACAACAACGAATCTTTCCTATAGGTTTCCTATTTTTGAAACTTCCGCCACCGCCTCGTGCGGCTCTACTGGTATCATTTAATCATGGTCAATAATGGCTTCTGATCATTGATTGCGTTGCAGTCTTACATGCATGACGTGTTTTCATTCAGCATCTCGCTCGCTTCGAACCCGCCAAGCTCTGTTTGAAGTTTCCTGACGTTGACAAATCACCAGAGACAGAATGCAGCAGTGCTGAATGTAGACAATTTTTTACTGTCAGTAACTGTAGCAGACTGAGACTGACCATTTTTTGCAGTTTAATACCATAACTGTCAGTCAGACACTGAGCACACATGACATTCAATGCGATTGGACAAGGATGCTACTACGCAGATTGAGTGTCTGACATGGACCGTTTTTTTTGTCAATTTGATACCACAAGCGCCATGGCACGGGACTTCAAGAACGAGCATCTCTTTTTTGAGCGATGATGAGCAGGGGACCCAGAGCCCGCTGTGCGAGAGTCGTAGGTAAGTTGACTGAAAGGTGCCAGACTGTATTAAATGCCTCCAGTGAATACCGCAAAACCTCTCGACGAGTGATTTAATGCTGACTTCGTTCATCTGTTTTCCAAGAGTCTCACGAAGTGTTTTTACGATAACTCTCACTTATTATACTCAATCGCTTAAAATAAGAACACTAACAATTATGTGACGCCAGACTAAGTCTGAATGGTACAGCGAAGTTGTTTTTCCAAGCCATGATGCCTGTTGTCACTGACTGGCCGAGTCCTGACACCAGCCAGCCGCCACGGGTGATGGTTGACCAGGAGGTGCGGGATTGGAGCAGTAGTCAAATCATTCTGGGCAGTAGCTTTTTTTGAAAACTAATGATATTAATTCTGAATAATTGTATTTCTATTTTTATTATTATTATTATCTCTTTCATTTTTCTTTGTATCTCATTTGAAACTTTGTGCTGCGATGCTGTAAGTCTTATGCAAGCTGCCATGAGCAGGTGAAGAAGTTCAACTTCGATGCCACAAAGCGTTACCCCAATTTTGGGCTGATGATGCCTGGCATGAGTGGGATCTTCGAATATTCGCCTCCTTGGATCTCGCCCAATGAGAAACCGGACTGTGGCCCTCTGAATATGAGATTGGCGCTTTAGTTTGCAGTAGCCCTTGAGTTGTCATCTAGTTTGATGTTTGTTTTTAGGATCTGATGTTTGATGTTGGAACTCGTCCAATGAGAAACCGGACTGTGGCCCTCTGAATATGATATTGAGAGTTTGCAGTAGCCCTTGAGTTGTCTAGTTTGATGTTTGTTTTTAGGATCTGATGTTTGATGAAACCGGACTGTGGCCCTCTGAATATGAGATTGGCACTTTAGTTTGCAGTAGCCCTTGAGTTGTCTAGTTTGATGTTTGTTTTAGGGTCTGATGTTTGATGCGATTAAGCCTAATAAAGTCATGTTGCTGCACTCTCCAAGGTCCCTGAGCGGGTGAAGAAGTCAGCAGAGCACAAGGCCAAGAAGGTGAAGCTACTCAAATCGCCTGTTATCAAAGACAGCTTCGGAACTATGCGCAGGGTGCCCAGTCAAGATGATTGTAATAAATCAAGATTGAATGTTTGACTGGTCTTGGTAAGGTGTTACTTGTAGTTAGACGATTCAGTTCATAGTCATGCCACGGAATGCAGACTTCAGAAGCGAGGTGTGTTTGGATCGACTGTCAGAGCAACGCAAGGGTATTTATCCCTTCGCGGTTCTGGAGTCTGAGCCTCAAGCAATTTCCGGAAACCAATTGATTCCGACATACTATTCGGTCTCACTCTGACATTATTGTTTCAATTCCAGAAAATCGATGGATGTTTGGTTGTTGTATTATTATTGCTGCTGCAGCCTTTGGCCAGGACATGGCGACACAACTGTTTTTCTGGGACGCTTTCAAAGCCGCCTGCAGGAAGGCAGGTGTGAAGCGCGGCAAGTTCATGAACCCAAGGGTAGCTGAGTGGCTAGTTGGAGCCTTACTAGCAAATTGCCTCCCCCACAAATTTTATTGCGCTTTAAAATCAGTCAATGTCTGTCCAATCGGCATTCGCCCGAAGCCTTTCAGGACTGCCACAAGGGTGGACAGACCCGTCACCCGGGTCGGTCAGCGCAGCTGAGTTCAATCAGCTCTTTCCGCAACACAATGTTGTCAGCTCAGTGATTCATCGGAGGAGTCGTTGTAATGTTTGCATGCTTTGTTTGGAGCCTTTAATTGCAATTTTATTGTGAGGCGAGTTCAGCTGTCCCCATCGTCTCGCTGTTTTCGGGCGTGGGGGGGTTGGAGTTGGGCCTTAGTGGGCAGCAGCCTCAAACTTGCGCTCGTATACGACTTACTACTACTTAGTAATTTGCGCTTCAATGATGATGGGTGCTGAGGTTTGTCCGTCCCACGTGCTACGCCACGCACTCAATTCAGTTCGAAATTTATTGATTCAGTGAGGACTTGTGGACCTGAATTGATTCACGAAAAAATTTGAATCATTATGACATAATATTATGACATATTACTTGCGTAACTTCACACACTGCTGCAGCAGCATCTCGAGCGGAACTTATTACTTGTGTGCCAAGCTTGATCCCATGTCGTCGTTGTCATCATCCATTGCTGATGGCGAAGCGCTTCTAGCACGTTCATGGAGTGATCTTTTAGAGGATTGGCCAGGTGAGTCAGAGACTATCCTCAATGCTAGGGACGTTTGGTTTGTGGGCTCTGACACAGCCATATTTTGATTTGGATGCAAAGAACCATGAAGCTGAACCGGGCGTGGCATTTTTCAATGGTGGCCCCATTATTGAGCCAACAAAAAAAATTTGAGCGCAATCCGCCAAGACCCATGTCAAGCTGATGCGTGCCGCGATGCAGAAACTGCTATCCAAGCTTTGGACAGTTTGTTAAAAGTAGAACTTGAAGATAATCTTCATGACTTGTTGTGGCAGTGCCGTTTGGTGGCACTTGACCTGCAGGTAATAGCTAGCATGCCACCGTTGGAGCCACTGTCGCAATGAAAAGTTTGAACCGCGGAATCTGCCAAAAATGAGGAAAACAAGGTTTTTTTCCAAAAGAACATTTCACTAATTTGATGCGAACAGGTGCCGCTGCGCTGTGACAAGATTTTGAGTAAGATGCAAAATTTGAACGTTGCTCCAAGCATGAATAACATACTGATCGTCAATTTTAGTCTTAGTTCACTTATCAGATTTAAGATGCTTTGCTTCAATCCGAGGTTGAGAAGAGCTCATGGTGTCAGGGCATATTGCGTCAGAGAATGCGTGAAGGTTTCTTACCACAAGCCCCCGTTCTGCCAGACATCACCACTTTTGAACCAGATGCAGCTCAACGCGAGAGTCAAGGAATGGTTTTAGGCTTTCCCTGTCAAGTCAGCTTCTCAGCAAATGGATGTCTTCTTTCTACTACATGCTTCAAGCTGTTGTTCACCATCCAGTGTTTTCTGCATTTTTACTTAGTAGAGATTTCATTGAATTTCCAAGGGGACCAGCCGAGCTGGTCGGAAGCTGGGATTACTGGACAGTCGTTCGTCATTGGTGGGAAGACTCTTTTACCTGCTGGACCGAATGCCACTACTGCAAGCTGCCCAGATTTTTCGAAACATTTTTTTGTTAGCGTTTAATCTTAATCTTCAGGTGCGTTTTGAAAGTGTTATGTGCCACAATCGTCAGGTACTTCGCATTTTTGGAGAACGTTTCCCACCTATTGTCAGCCGAACTTCGAGATCTTCTGGAATTTATACTTGAGGAGAGGGTGGACTGACTGGCGAAAGTTAGGCTCAATTTCAATTGACCCCACTAACTATTTGTCAAATTGTCTAGGCACTGATGTCAGTAAGTTAAGCCTCACTAGACTGGCCACTGATCAGGAATTCCGGAAGCGGAACTTCACAGTTCGCTGGTGCGTTGTGACCGGCAAAATGGCAGGGTTTTACGTGGTGGCCTTACAGCTGCTGTCAGAAATTCTGTGACTGATTTAAAGGGAGAGCCTTTAATGAACCTGTTCAGTTTGCAGGTGAAGCGTGACCGAATTTTCATGCTTGCGTACAAGCAGGGCACCGGCATGCGTTTGTTCAAGGACTGTTTGGTTTTTGTTTTCAGCACTTACATCATTTGGTAGAGCGTGGAAATAATAGAATAAACTGAAGTCTGAAAGCTGTTCATCTCAGCGATCCATCAGCCAGGAAATCATTGCCAGGTGGGACGAGAAAACATTTTAAATTTATAATAACTAGATGAAACACAGCTCATCGGAGGACATGGACATCAAGACGAAGGACACAATGATTCGAGAGGCACACATGTGTCGTCAGCTCAGCGGTGGAAACCCACCGTTGGCCACGTGGTTGGTGGCTGAAAAGGAGGCCAACTTCAAAGAACGATTGGAATGCGTGGGAAACGTAGTAATCCCTCAGTGTGCTAACCTTGCGGCACACATCTTAGCGCATGCCGAGAGACACGAAACTGCATGAACCTTACGTTTGATAAATAGTTTGACGCTGCAGATGTTTGAATCTTTGCAGTTTGAAACTTTGATTCTAAGCGATCAGTGCAATAATAAGAAATTGGATTGTCAATTGATGGTGAGATCAGCAGTTTCATGTCTTTGATTCGAAGCGATCAGTCAGTGCAATGGAAATTCGATCAATTGATGGTGAGATCCAGTTGCCATCATCATGAGCTTGCCTGCTGGTACTACCTCAGGTCTCCCTGACATGTGTTGTACAATGATGTGTAGAGGTTTTTCGTGCTCAACCAAATTCATTGGACCTGTCGTGGTTTAGTTTCTGCTCTGACTCTGCGACTGCATTTTCGAGCTGTCAAAGAGCAGTGTTCTTAGCCATGCCGAAGCATTGCCATGGTCACCACATGCAGCGCCCAAAGGGCATGCCGAAGCAGAAGTGGTTGGAACTGCAGCTGCTGTGTTTTGTAGCGACTGGTGGTGGCTGCTGTTGTTGCTGCAGCAGCCCCGATGATGGTGCAGATCCGGATGACCACATGGCTGCATCCAGCTTGAATTGAGTTTGATGTACGTTAGACCTGCGCTGCCCAGCGTTTATGTGTTTCTGTTTTAAGTCTGTGCTGTCTTCAACTTTACTTGGTTTAGAACTAAGTTAAACGCACTGTGTCTCGCATTCAGGTATTACCGAGTTCAACGCTGAGGGAAGCTGATTCTGAGGGCCAACGCCAGGCCGGACGACGTAATCTTTCCATCTTAATCAAGATTGGAGCGAAACATTGTTTCACATGAATGATCGCAACCAAATACTACCAAACTTAAGATTCCCATACCATCATCTTCAATATGAATCACCTCTAGAGTCATGACACAGAGATTGAAAAATGTTCTGTCAGTACATGATTCCAGAAGAAAGTTTCCAAGCTTCCATTGGGCTCCCTGACTGCTGCTGTCGTTCAAGACGCAACCAGCGAATCAGACGTCCCTGGTGATGCTGCAGGCCGGGGTCCATCGATACCAGGACTCGAGAGTTGATTGCTCAGTCAGTCTGAAGCTGACAGACAACAGGCAGTTTATCATTCGCATTCATCATGGCAGGCCCTTCGGATCGAAGAGAGGCTGGGGCAGCCATCAGCCAAACTTCTGCTGAAGGCGCACTGGCTGCATGCTCCTTACTTCGCCTTCTGTCTTCACTTATTATCTTAATTCCTGATCATTTATTGTGGCAGGTGCTTCGGATGGACAAGAGGTTTGCGGAGATTTTGGCTCATTTTGTGCCGAAGGTGCCTTCAGGAACATCATTTGATATGGCAAGGTTTCAATGAAAGTGTTCGGTTGCATTGTGTGAGTGTGTTGTTTCTGGTTTCACTCTTACTTTAAATCCGTTGTTTTGCATAATAATTGCAGTTTTAGATTCACGTCGACGATTCGCATGGCGATTCAGGGTTGATGTTGCTACTTGAAAGAAATTTGAGTTTGCCCTGACTGGATGTTTGTTTTTTGGCCTCGTTCTTTTTTCTCATCTCATTTCATGAATTTAAGATGGTTCTCAGTCAATGATTTCATTGGCCCGGGCAGGAACTTCACCAACCACGTCCCGCAGCCTGAAACGCAAGGAGCGCTCCTGAGTGGTTTTGAGCCACTGGTCAACCGCAATCTTAGTCTTGCGAGTGGGTTTTCGACAGGGTTTGCAGCCAGACCCTGAGGTTCCAATGTTTTTGTTGGAAAGCTTGCGTTCTCAGCTGTAGTGTGTAGACACTTTAATTAGCATCAAGAAGTGAAATTTAGAGGGGCCAGGCAGTTTGAAAATTAAGTTGCAGAGATTTGCGTGTCAGTGCAATTTGCGTTCATTTATATGTTGTATCAAATCAGAATCTGACTCACATCTAACCTGCCAGTATTATTCATTGCCCAAGCTTGTGTTATAATGAGGAAAAAGCGACTGGCTCCAAGTAAAATCTAATTTGCTTGTTTTGCAGCACTGCAAAATAACAGTCAAGGAATTAAAAGAGTGTTGCAATCACAGTGCTTTTAAATACTCAAGTGTTTCTATGATGCTCCAACTGTAACAACGAATGACTGATGCTAACTCCAGCGATGAGTCTGCGCAGCCATGTGAAAAAGCAATCATTGAGACATTGAGTGATGATGAGCCAACAGGAGGACAGGATGCAGAGTCACAGCCTCCAGCTGTTGCAGTTCCACATGACGATAAGCAGAGCCCTGCCAAAGTCAGAGCGCATTTCTTTTTTGGTGGGAACTGCTTGCATTTGTTCACGAGCACGGAAGAAGCGCAACGGCCAATTCAATCTGAGTTGTCACAGACAGTTTCGAGGAGATGTGGATCGTTTGTCTGCTTTGAGATTGAAGTTACATGGACTTGCCAGGGAAGATATGAATGCTGAGGTTTGGTCCATGTCAAAACTCGTACATCTACAATTTGAGCGCATTTTGGACAGTTTTTCCTTAGCAGCAACCTTGTCAATTCAGATTCAATCTTCCCGTTTGGACGACCTGACAGGTGGTTCGCATACTGACGGAGACTGACACTTCGGGTGCATCCACACGGAAGCAACAGCAACTTCTTGGGAGGTACGTATGCCAACACGCTTTCCGCCAGTTGATTGGAATTGGTGCCAAGCGATTTGAAAAGCTTAGATCAGCGGCCCTTGGGCAGACATCATTGCCACAAGATGGACGCAAAAGACCTCGCCGTGATGATGGTACACGGTACAAATTCTGAGTCAGTGAGAAAGAGAGGACTAGTGGTGGACTTCCTTGAGGAGTTGTACAATTGTGTCAGCGAACCAATGCCAGAAGCTAATCAAACAGTGGATGAAGCAGGCCTCCATCCAGGCGATAAGTCTCTTTATGTCATGCCACAGATGAAGTTTCGCCGGAACAGAGGCAAAATGCCTGGCAAAAAATTCCGTGAGAAGCAACTGAAGCCTTTGCGAGGCCAGCCTGTCCGACTGCTGCCACCAGGGTCGTTTACAGAATACTTGGGTTTATTGAAAGCAAAATTTCCACAGGAAAAGTTTTCTTTGAAGCTCATGTGTCCAGCGCCTCGGCTTTCAACATTAATTCTTATGTTTAGTCCTGTGATAATTAGTACTTGTAGCATCTACTTGTATTATGTTTTGGTTGTCAATGCTGACTGACTGTCGATCACTGCTGTCATCCGACAAAAAATAAACTTATTAATAAATGAAGGGATGCCATCATCAAACTTCAACGAAATGATAAAAGAATATAAACAATATTTTTCCTGGGTGCAGATTCCATTGGGTTTGTCAGGTGTGGGGGCGCCACTTCACTAAAATGGCCATCAGGCGTGTTTCACAGCACTCCTCTTGCACAACTTGTGGGCGGCACAAGATGATATTGAAACGTTTGGCTGGGGGCAGTCAAGGGAGAGCTCTTCAGATGCGAGAGTATCAAGCTCACTTGAGCAGGCAGTACCGCGATCGTTGTTGTTACTGGGCGAACAGAGCAAAGTCGCGAATTGGAATGCAGCCTTCAGGCAAGTCCACCATCACATTAATTTGTGATGGTATGGACAAGTCCAAGTACAGGTATCCCCGATCTTTGGTGTGCAACACCAAAGAATTCTCTGGGATGCTTCGACCTTCGTTAGACCTCACGGCAGTCATCACCCACGGGCGCAACGTGATCTTAGCCTGCTCGGTAACCATATACTAAGAAAGATTCCGCTTGGACTGCAGAACTTATCAGCCATGCCATTACAAAGGTAGCAGAAACCACGGACATTCGGCAAGCAGAAATTATCATCCAATGTGACAACTGTGGACGCGAGAACAAGAACAACACCTTGTGTCGTCTAGGTGGACTATTAGTCGGAAGCGGGCGGGTGGCCCGACTCGAGTTAAATTTTCTCGAGTCGGGCCACTCGCACGAAGATATTGACCAATATTTTAGTGGTCTCAGCAACATGTTGGAACGGGAACGGGAAATTCACACCCCACACCAATTCCTGCAGAAGTTGGAGAGTTTCATGGCGCAGCCTGGCCACAGACAATTTGAAGCTTCTCGTTATGTCTACAAAGTCGACCAAGTTCGAAACTGGAGCCTTTTTTCGATTTCAGTATGTTTTCAAATCAAAACCCGAAAGGTTCCCTGCAAGCTGCCATAATGATAGTTGCCAGAGAGAGGATCATATAGAACATTTTAATTTAAGACCTAGATTCAAGATGCATTTTTTTTCCATCAATCATTGGTATCTTGTCAACGCGTCTCAAAATTGGCAATTGGCCTCCCAAAAGTAGGGGAAAATGTATATGCAGTGGCCAATGTCCAAGCAGTTCAATTTGCTTAAATGTTCAAAGTTTCAACGATGCAGGAAGGCATATTTACACTTGGCATGTGGTGGGAACCACTTAGCTGGCATTGGAGGACCAGCCGCGCCGCATGTCTTCTCTTTTGACAAGAGGAAAGACTTGGAAGGCATGTTGGGGAAAACAATTGATGGCGCATTTTTTTTGCTGTCGGTCTTGTGGCAGGATTCAAAGTGAGTGTGGATTTGAACTCTTATTTCTATTTAGTGGCCTAATTCCTCGTTGAAATTAATTGACCATCATTTGGACAGCAGGTGTTGCAGACAATTCCAACTTGCATTGCAAGTTCTGGCGGAACCATGACGTTCAACCACATCCGTGTGATGTAATCCTGAGGAGGGGGCTCACTGTAAGCCGGTTTAGATGCATTCGTGTTTTTTCATGCCACACACACACAGTGGTTTTCAAAATGCGGGAAACATATTTGAAGTACATCGTTAACATGAAACCGCACACAGGTAATACTTAGAGTAGTAGTTGCAGTTGTCAAAGAAATTTTGAACAGACCTCTTGCTTGCTGAAACTCAAGTCCTGTTTCAAAATTCTTTGAAAAGAGATGAAAACAGCAAACAACTTAACTATTTTCCAGGACAAAGCAGTGGATGTCAGCCACTGACTGGCAGAAGAGCACACTCTATTTGCCGGCGAAGGTTTGCCAGGATTTTGCAAACAGAGCCATGGTGCCACCAGGTGTTTTAGCTGCGCATGAACGGTTCGTTTGTAAAGTTTAATTGCAATGCTCACCATCACCGCTGTGGCAGTTCGAACAAGGCCATCTAATGATAGATAAATTATCAAATAATAAAATTTTGGAGTTGAAGGTGGGTGTGAGGGTCCTTTGATTACTGCATTCAGCGTACTGAGTTCTTGGAGATGACAGAGAAGGTGATTCCAAACTGAAGGAAAATTGGATCAAATATGCTGCGCTGCTGAGATTCTTGGATTGAACTCAGATTGAATCTTGAGCTTCGGACAGAAACAAAACTGTTCATTTGACCATGTGGTATTTGTGTTTTTTTTGCATCATGCCCCATTTAAGATCCATTTGGCAACTTTTCACGTAGTAGTTGTCCAATGGGGAGATTCTGAGGACAGGAGCCTTTTTGCATGACGGAAGCCGCCTCTCACTTGGAGAAGCTTGCAGCAAACGATGTGCCACCTGCTAATTTGCTGGAGGTACACTATTGCATTGTCGCACCAGGACCTGCGGTGGGACCTGGCATGCATGGCCTTGTACGCCGTGGTCAATGCTTGGCACCAGCTCCTTGGCCAAAGGCCTCACCATCACAAAAATAATCAATTCATTGATTCATTGCAGTGGCATCATTGTGACAGTCGATGATGGCGCCAGTCGTCAACACCCGCCCCAAAATCACAAGTTAGAGACCATTTTTAGGTTAAGGCTAAGGGCTCACACATTAGTTTCCCGCTGTCAGTCAGAGTGCTATAGATATTGTATTAAAGACCACTATGTAACAGAGAAAAAAAACAATAACATTTTAAAAGAGGTTCACTTCAGGAAAATAAACGGAGACAGGCAGTGCTAGATCCAGACAGTGACGGAGTCATCAAATGTTATCACTGCCAGTCCCGAGGTTCCAAATGAGATCAGAATGCGGTATGAGCCATTGGAGAAGAAGGAGATGCTTAGATACATCAAAAAGAAACAGCAGCAGAGCATTTACAAAGCTGCTGCACGTCTTTGGTCGCAGGGTGTGCCTTGGCAGAATGCCATAACTATTGTGACAGATGCGTTCAATGATCTTGCATCATAAATTCATGTTCTGCCAGTCAGCCTAGCAGGTTATCAAGTCTAAGTCCTGCCTGGTAAACTTTTTTGTTGTGAGGAACTGACAATTCATAGTGTATTTGCAGGGTCAGTCATCTTAAAACCACCAACTGGGGAGTGACCAGCAGCAGGCAGCTCAAACTGATCATTTTGCAGCTTCTGCCACACAAAAATTGTGTACTGGCAGCAATGGTTTTTTGAGCCGGATGTCAATGACATCTGGCTCAAAATCAGTGGTTGTTGGTGGGATTTCCTTGGGTTCCCCTAGTATCATGTGTTGAATTAAAGAAAACCAACTTTTTTAGTCCATTTTGAGCCGGATGTCATTGACATCCGGCGGAAAACAATCCAACCACTGGAAATACAAGTTTGTGACGAAGTTACTACTTGAAATGGTTTTGCGCATCAGGATCAACAAAGAAAAGGTCAGTCACCGCATTCACCATCTTGATTTTTGCGCCGGATGTCACTGACATCCTGCGCAAAAACTTTAAGATTAAAATTCCTGCCAGCTGTCGGCGTTAACATCATCATGATTTTTGTGCCGGATGTCACTGACATCCTGCACAAAAACTTCAACATTAAAATTCCCGCCAGTCGGCGCTTACCATTTTTTTGTGCAGGATGTCATTGAAATCCGGCACAAAAACTGAAACAGTCTGCTGTCATGATTTGTGCCGGATGTCACTGACCAAGCATGTCATCCCCCAGAAATACACAAAAATCAAGATTAGACCAAAAAAGTCAAAAAATTTGGGCGCGGCATGGACATTTAGGGGGCCTCTTTTGGAAAAAATGGAAACAAACCCACCCACAGGCAATGTAAACCCAATTTTCGGTTTGTGCAGGATGAGGGCGGCATCCTGCACAATTTTTTTTGCGCGCAACGGGCTATGGGGATGTCATGTCACCCTCGGTGGTAAATTCGATTTTGAAAGGGTATTAAGGGATTGATTGTTTTTGCTTTCTCGGAAATTTATGTTGCACGATTTTGCATGCCAGGTGCTGGAGCGGTGTCGGGAGCTAATTCATAATTTCAAAATTTTGCAAGCATTGCAGCAGTAACCTTTAGCGTGGCATTGCGAGAAAAAACAAATCCTATTGATGCATGTTGGTGATCATTCTGCCAACTGATGTGATGGTTGGAGTTATTCTTGGACCATGTTCCTCTTTAAAATGACCAGTTGTCTCAGTGCAGACATTGATAGTGGTTGATTCTTATGAGTCTGACTGCAATCTTACATCGTGCTTGTGCGGTTCAAGGTGGATTCAATTCGTTAATGATTCAAGGTGGATTGAGACGTGCTCCATCCCAATGGGCAAACGCAAATCTGGCGATGGTGTTGGAGGCAGCAAGCGAAGCAAAGTCAAGGAAGAAATAGGTCCAGATGGCCGCATCCAGGGTCAGAAGATTTTGGAATTCTCGAAGCCAGTCGTGGACATGTTTCGTTCCTGGTGGACACTGTGTCTAAATTATGTTTGGTTTACTGCTGTGCCATTTTGTGATTGCGTTTTGACATATAAACGCTGAGGACCACGAAGTTGACTGAGCACAAGTCGATCGATTGTTACTTTGACAGCGCATTCAACACCAAGGCAGGTGAAAGCTCACTCCAGTATCAGACTGGAGATATTATGTCTATACTATTTGTTTGCTCTGACAGGAAAAGGTATGTGAGTTCCTCTCTTGGATTGACCGCTCTTTCCCACCTTCCGAAGATGTGTTCAAGCCTTGGTTTGTTTCTTGCGTTTTGTTCTGCCATTCAAGATGCTCCACCACAAAGCGCCGCGCTGATTAAGGACCTATGCGAAGACAGGTGACCTGAGGCCTTGGCACTTCCCTTGAGTGCCAGAATGTGGCCTCAAGGGCGTACCCGACCCTGCCAGATGCTCAGTCTCAGTCTCATTAAACTTGGTGTTGACCTAACTCTTATTCCATACCTGGGATTTTAAGGAAACCGTCAAAGATCTGTGTGAACTCATCATTGCCAATGGGTCACGCTCTGAGTTCAATTGATGATAACCTTCCAGCTGTTGTTGCTTGTCATCATCATGATGGAATGATTCAGGTTTGCCACCAACGCCGACCTTGGAGGGGTCGAGCGAGTGGTTGTTTCAGCTCTGCGGCCTGAGATTGGTTTGGCGCCGCGCCATCAGATTTGCTTGACTGACTTGTCAACAGGTGACCACCAAGTGACGCCAGGTCTTCTCGAACCTCACGGCTTAATTGTTGTGAAGGGCTGGACACGGATGTTGGCTTGCTATACGATCATGGCAGCTGCCTTTGAGCGTGCAGATTTCATGGAGGCAGAACCCGAGAAGTTTGTTGTCCAATAATTTGAGAGGTTCTTGGCAGACATGACCTTTATCCAACTTTAGATGATCAACAACATTTCGTTTGCAGGAGTTGCCAGAGAAGGAGCCCCTTGCCAGAGAAGCAGTTGTTCAATGTCAGATTAATACAGAAGCAGTTGTCGTTCAATTCTTGGAACTGTGCTCCAACTCGTCATAAATTCCATTTAAAAACATCAACAACTGTTTTTGGCTGAAAGTCTGGCGCTTTTGACGTTGACTTACCTGCTAGATTTGGTGCTTTTGACGTTGACTTACCTGCATTTGTCTTGGAGCTTTTGACGTTGACTTACCTGCTAGATTTGTCTTGGTGCTTTTGACGTTGACTTACCTGCTAGATTTGTCTACGCACTGTTCGCTCCACATGGCAGTGGCAACGTTAAAGCCAACTGCACCAGACGGCCTTCCACCACCGAGTGTGATTCCGGATCCAAGTCACCCTCTTTGGATCGCCTACGCGCTCGTTCACGAGAAGGAGGATAAGAAACCAGAAGAAGAAAAGCTGGGTGGTGACGAATACGTAGCTGAAGTGATGAAAGTCTTTAATCAAGTCAAAGATGAACAGCGGATCATGCATGTGGTGGATGGAGAAGTTTTTGTGGAGGTGGAGGTGGATGAGGAGGAGGATCATGACATGGAGGTGGACTCAGAATTGTTTCAATATGAGTCTGATGCAACAGATTTAGATCTTTGAGGCCCGAGGCCCAACTTGGACTTGGCTTTTTCGATATTGCCTATCCTTTGTTTTCCTCAACTTGGACTTGGCTTTTTTGATATTGCCTATCCTTTGTTTTCCAATGATGACAGCCAAGCAGAGCTAATAGCCGCCAAAAGATCAGTGCTGACACCCACAAAAAAATTTTAATATTGAACAGCTACCTCCGCACCCGCCGCTTTAGCGAGGCTACTTTTCTCGAACATCAGGAACCATTAATCATTGAGGAAACACAGCGATTCGCGACTTTCCTAACATTTGGCGCGGATGTATCTTCTTTCTCGGGACTCTACTCGCGTGTTGATCTTCCTTCTGCTGACTTGACATCTCTACTCTGCTTTTAAACTAGCGGCTTTTGATTTGCAAGTTTTGCGCTTGGACTATTTCCATATTGCACGTGAGTCCTAAGGATGATATTCATTTGTGCATTGCTTCTGCCGCTACAGCTGACTGCTGCGAGAAAAGTTGCTGAGTTCACTGAGGACTTTTTCAACTATCTATGGGGCCGTGGCAGTTGTTCCTGGACAGGATGACCCAAGAACTTTGCTTGTCAAACATGCAAGCTACCAGCCTGAATTCTTTAACCAACTTAGAGACAATGCAAGCTGCATGTTTCCTTGTAGTGGCCGGCACTTCGTTGCATGCCCCCCAGCAAGGCATTACCATGCAGGCCGCTGTGAGGAAGTTGCCGAATGCTTTCAACCTTGTGTTCCACATGAAGCTCTTGCAAAAAATGGGCCATAATCCAGAGCAAGAGGCACTGTCCATGTGCAGTTTGTCACAAGGCAAATGATTGTAAGCGAACACAACAACAAATCAACTTGCGATTGATCAGAGTTTTTTCACATCTGCTGTCTTGTTGGTCGTTGTGTGTAGTTGCTGCTAGGAACAGCTCTGGAAGTCTGCTGGCCAAGTGGCAACAGCCTACAAAATCGGGCGGGCAGAATCTGGTGCTGCGCTGTCACTGCTGAATGAGGTGGACAATGAAATTTATGAAAGGGTCCTACTTGGAGGCTGCGCAGGCCCATGCCAATAGACAAGCAACATGGCTTCAACAAGAATCAGCTTGTAAAACATTTACATATATAATATATCTAAATATATTTATATAATACCGTAAACTTATGTCAAACATAATACTGAAGACACGTTGCTTCAGCCAAGGGATCTTTGGACATGAAGTATTTGGCGAGTCGGTTTGAGAAGGGGAAGCAATGGACAGAACAGTTCATGACATCAAAGCACCGGTACACTTGCCTTAATGGTGGGCTGCGCGATGCCCATGCGACTCTTATGAGCTATGACAACTTTGACAACGAAGAGGGGGCCCCTCACAATCCCAACCCGTGTCTTAGCTTAATGCTGGGCATCCTAGCTCACATTTTTAGTTGGCAAATTGTTGATCTTCTTCACCCACCAAAAGGAATAGATCAACAATGAGTCAACTGAAGAAACAGAAATTGAGGAAGTGTTGCACCAGTCCGCAAATTTCATGTGGGGTTTTCATCAAGTTTTGCACCATGAAGGCATTTTCTTCTCATTGTGGACATCAGTCTTTGGCCATCACGTGGCTTTGGTAGCAGAGCAGCTGAATTCACATGTTGTCTGTGAACTGTAGATGTCAGGTGGTTCGTTGCACGGTCTATAGTAGCTCTTTTCATAATGCTATGCAATGATCTTGAGATATACTACTGGAGTGACACTGCCGCAATGTTTTTAAGGTGGCGTCCTTGTTGATGAAGTGTGCGATGCTGCGAAGTCCATCTTGAATTCCAACTTGAACGCGGCAGCCTTCGCAATGCTCCCGCAAACTCACACGTCCACTGATTTCGAGACTATTGTCACTCACCGCAGGTCAATGGAGGACAAGATCATGGGGAAACTTGGGTGTGAATTCTTGCATGGATGTAATTTCGAAGTTGGAATTAAACTGACTTGCTGTGACCCTGAGATGATGCTGTGTCAGCTGAGGCGCTTGGATGCGAATGAAGTATCACTGTGGTTCAAAGACAGTGGTCATGCAGGGGATAAGCGCAAGCGCAATCAGCCATGTTGCTTGAAATCAACTTCTATTTTGATTTGTTGACTTTGCAGAATCTTTTCAGGTGGTCATATAAAAGCTTGAATCAACCGAGGCTACCTTGTAGTCTCCAGCCTTCATAGGTCCAACTTTGGTTTTGCAAAGAGCTCAACAATGCTGGGTTTTTTGGGTCCGATTGCCCGTGCAAGAGTGCTTGACCTTTGGGCGGATGACCCTGACAAGCAGCCTTCTGCTACACAACGGGTCCACGACTTATAGACTCGACTCTGCTAGCTGTGTTTGCACTCGCTGACCGTTTGTTAAACAAGCCATGTAGAAACAGATACAACTGCTTGATGCCCCCCATCTAAGGTTCAGCAGCGTGGGGTGACAGGAACCAAAGAAATTTTGCAGGGTCTGGTTGACAATGTCGAGATCTCCAACAACAAGGTCACTGTGGCCGATCTGACTATCAACAAGTGACTGGGCATGAGTGAAATCAAGTTGAAATGCGTCGCGAAGAAGCAGACCATGAACTTGGTTTTGATGTCAACGGTGATATCAAGGCATCCCGTGATTACATAATAAATCAAGGTAGCATTCAGGGACTTTCATTTTGTGTTGAGCCTGAGGTCCAACGAGTGGGGGCGAGCTGTCTGGGAACTCTAGAAGAAACATTTGATTTGATGACTGGTGAAGGGCTTGACTGGCGGTACATCGGTTTTGGTGATCCTCAGGACAATGAATGATACTATGTGCAACCTTGAGAACATGCGTTCCTACATGGCTGGCGTTATCATGGAAGCCATCGCCTCAATTTCTGTTGTATTAGTCTGACTGGTGATTTGGTCATGTTAAGACTAACTCTATTTGATAGTAACAGAAAGGGGCTGTATCGTGTGTCCTTCCAAGGAGTATTGGGACAAGTCCATGGCTGCTGGGCCTGCAGCCCGTGTACCAGAGATGTTTACTGACCCTCCGCCTTCATTGAAACTGCTTGCAATCGACGGCCAGTCTTTGAAGTGTCTTGCTGGTTACAGGTAATATCGGGGTAATGTTCATGCCTGACTGTTTGGCTTCTGCTTTTGATCGGTTTCCTTTAGTTTGAAATTCAATTTGAAACTGAAACTTAGAATCTTGGAGAGTGTGCAGCTGTTTGCCTGGAGGTTACCTGCCACTGTGAAGTCTTCGCTTGGCTCGGGCGCCGCTGAAATGGAGAAGCTTGCGAACGCAGTCAATGAAGACCACAACACCACGCTGCTTTCAAGAGTTAAAGTTGGATCTTCACCCGGGCGAAATCAGCAAGGACTTTGGCATCGCATTGAGTCTTTGTGTTTACTGTCATTCGAGGTGAGTATTTTTAGGAAGTGAAAACAAACTTGATTAAATTTTGCACTTCGTGATTAGCCTGGAGGAAAATCTCGAACGATGTGCCGGCCAGTGTTTACTTCAGCTGATGGAATGGTCAACCCAAATCGCATTGTCGAGCCGAAGCAGGTGTTGACTATGGACGAGTTTGAAACAAAGCACGTGCGCCTCGCCCTATCAGGTTTTTAGTCTAAAGTGTTTTTGTCCGGTGCTGTTACAGTGTGATCAGCCGAGTATCATTATTTTGGTTAATAACTTTCTACTCTGCCTGATAATAACTGCAGTGGCCTAGGACGGCAGCAAGAGCGTTGATTACCGGCAGTGCATCAGTCGCTGTGGCCATGACAGATTCATCGATGCTTTGGCTGCAGAACTCCACTGCAGATCCGATCGAAGTTGGGCCGTGTGAGCTGTTCGGGTACAACATGGGAAGCTTCAGTGCCAAGAAGACAGGCCGATTGTCATTAGATCAATTGTTATGTTGTTAAAGGATTAGTATTGCGCTGTTTCCATGTTGCCTTTAAATTTCATGCAGCAGTTTGCCATCAATTTTGTTGCATTGTTTGTCATGTCAGCTCAAAGGTACCGCCAAGAGTCAGAAGAAAGGTCTTGTTCCCTTCATTCTCGGAAAAGACACAGACTTCATGGTTCATGTGGTGCAAGGGCAGGGCAAAAAGCTGATCCACTTGTCAGATTTGGCCTGCCACGTAGCGCAAACCAATGGTTTGACAGAAATGTCTATCGAAGACCACACAGTCAAACAGGTCCAGGACAGTTAAAACTACTATGCGAGTGATGTCGTAGTAGTAGTAGCAGTAATAGTAGTAACAGTAACAGTTCTTCATTTCCAAGTGTTGACATTGAAATATTGTTACCATCTCTGAAGCTGAGTGGTGTTGACTTCATTGCGGCATTGAATTGCATTCGTCAGGACGATGCCGGAAACCCTGTGCCATTTCGTTACTCTCTGGAGGTGAACTCAAAGGTGACTTGCTTTGAGCCTAAAGCAGTTCTGGCCACCTATGACAAGCTTGACAGTCGGGCATCTCTTTTCGGCGCCCCCTTCCTCTCGTGGCCCAATGGCTTGGAGACGTTTTCAGACTCTGAAACGTCTAAGTGCGTTTGGGAAGTTTCTTGGCGTAATAATTGATCAAGGGTTTGGCATGGTTTGGCAATTTGATGGAGCAGTGCCCAACAAGCAACTCATTGTTAACAGCAATCATTTTTTTGCAGACAAAATCTCAAAAAGAAAGTATGTTATATATAGTGTTTGTCGTGCAGGTCTCTTTGGAACATTCCTTGGTGCGAAGCCTGAAGCCAAAGTATTGGCTGACGTGCCGAATGACGATTCCAGCGAACTCCACTGCCTTGATCAGTTGATTTTTTGGTTCTGGGACATCATCTAGAACCCGGTGACACGGAGCCTCCGAGCACTGTGAAAAGATTCGTGGTACTGCGTTACACCGTTACGAGTTTTCAGCTCATGTCATGATTGCTATAAATTGGTTTTTGTAGTGATGAGGATGAGCCACGGACGTTGAGATTGGATTTGATTTGAAATGATGTTTGGGTTCAAGGTAATTTGCTCAGCTCAGATCTTGAAAGATTTCATGTCTTCGACCTATCCATGCCAGTCGAAGAAGAGATCAATGTTCTTTCAGACGAAGAAGACTGGGCCGCGGTTGCTGACGCTCGCAGAATCAACCGCCTTCGCCACCTTCTTCGCCCGTGCAGGCACCGGCTGTGAAGCCGAAAGCAGCCAAGTCCAGGGCTAAGGCTAAACCTACTGCTAAGCCTAAGCCTGCACCAAGCCAAGGAGACCGCCAAGCTGATGTCACGCCAGACCCGGACTCTGAGGAAGAGCCCATTGTGAAGCCCAGGAAGATCCTGCCGCCGCCCAAAAAAACTAAGACGACGAAGCCACAGGCATCAGGAAAGTCAAGCGCCAGTGTCGTCAACAAGAAACCCCCAGCGAAGAAACAAGCAAAGAAAAAGAGCAATCCCAATGTCGAGGACAAAGTCCAGTCAGCCCGCCGATGAGAGCATGCCAGCCAAGAAGCGACCAGCTACCGCGATGAAAAAGCCTTCAGCTTCAGCATCTGCTGCTGAAAGTGATGGGCCATGGAAGTGTAAGAAATATTGCTACCACGCCACGCAAAAATGGGGAATTCGGAGGACTAACTTGAAGACGAAGTCCCGCCACGAACTTCTGACAGTGCAGGGCCCAGGGTGATTTCATTGTCAGGGCTTCCAATCATTTATGTTTCTGCAAATTATTGACTTCAAATTGACTTGTTGATACGTTGGATAATAATCATTGACTGTTTTTTTTGAGTTCCCTCGTGATTTTAAGTTATTAGGTGAAGCCGCACCCAGACGTGCCTGCCCAGAAGATCATGGAAATAGCGGATTTGCACTCAGTTCAACAAACACACAACATTTTTATCAGCAGGTTGTTCTGGCTTCAAGTTGTCAGTCAGTCGAATCATTATTAATTTTGAAGCCTCCTTGACATTTAGTACGACGACTTGCTGAGGAAATTTGCAGGTCAGAGGCCGAGAAGGGCAGAAGCAAGCAGGATCTGATTGCTTTGGCAGTGGGGCCCTTAAAGCTCTTCCGTAAAATTGATGAAACCAGCTGGCAACGTTCAGTCCAAAGCATTCCGAATTTTTTAGTCCCGATTCATTTTCAGCCATTTGCTGTCAGGACAGCCTTGTTGCAGAGGCTGCAAAGTCAGCTGCTGCTGCTGCTCGTGCCGTTGAAGAAGACACCGCAAAGGCAGTTGAGGATCATATGGATGGCGAAGAGGCCAAAGAGGAAGAACTGCCACTTGAGCAGGATGAAGTCATGGATGCATACTGATGACCCGTGCGATCAAGGCTGAAAAAAACATCCTCGCTGAACCATTTCTAATGCTGAATTCGTTCATCTTTTTTTCTTTTTTTGAGAATCAGAGTCTTGGAAGTGGCCGTCAGAGCGGGTCATTACATATTGGGCATCACAGGCAAATAGACTCAGAAAGAAAAAACATTAGTGTTGAGTCCGTTTGTTTACAAACATCATTATGCTGAAAACCATTCAAATTTGGACATTGGTGTTTTGTCTCTGAAGTGATTCCGAGGGAATATTAATTCAATATTTGGTATAGTACAGTATGCATATAATATGCCAATACATTCATGATGAGAATCCTTTCCTTTCTACTTTTGATACTGCCTGTTTCTTCCAAACGTCAAAGTGATGGCTTCAAATACTTTTTATTTTCGGTCACCTGAGGGAAATACATGTATACATACATACATACATACATACATACATACATACATACATACATACATACATACATACATACATACATAC
>OMLO01000689.1_pt1 | contig 23365 bp, 30 predicted proteins | sample 1674811 | NCBI WGS metagenome assembly OMLO01 (sample SAMN06265003, study PRJEB25207) | coral metagenome | isolation source: Coral host | place: Mexico:La Bocana,Puerto Morelos, Mexico | collected 2008-11-13 | reverse complement strand
AAACAAACAAACAAACAAACAAACAAACAAACAAACAAACAAACAAACAAACAAACAAACAAACAAACAAACAAACACACAAAAAAACAAACAAACAAACAAACAAACAAACAAACAAACAAACGAACAAGGTTTAGCCTTCACCTTGCAGAGTCTCTCGCAGGGATTGGGTAGACCTGCAGGACTTTCTTTCGCGGGAAACCCATTGACCTTGCAAAGCGTTTTGCGACTTTGCAGGGTTCCTTCACCTTGCGGAGTTTCTCGCAGGGTTTGGGTTTATTCCGTTCAGAAGATTGAAATTGCGATTTGTTTTTTTGCAAAATATGTGTTCAACATCACAAAAAAAAGACAAATCAAGGAGCACATGCTTTGCTGATTGATGCCATGGTTGGCCATGTTCAGCTTACACAATGGCTGGTCTCATTGCACTTGTGGTTTGTTTCGCGTTGGTCTTGAGACTGTTTGAATTGAAATGCAATTCGTGATCCATGAGCAAAACAAACCTTTTACATGTACCAGTTTTGTTTGAACAAATTGCATGCTGGATGTGCGAATAAAAACAAAGATTGCTTCAGATCAGAAGTTTTGCGTTGGTCTTGAGATTGTTTGAATTGAAATGCAATCCGTGATCCATGAGCAAAACAAACCTTTTACATGTACCAGTTTTGTTTGAACAAATTGCATGCTGGATGTGCAAATAAAAACAAAGATTGCTTCAGATCAGAAGTTTTGCGTTGGTCTTGAGATTGTTTGAATTGAAATGCAATCCATGATCCATGAGGAAAACAAACCTTTTACATGTACCAGTTTTGTCTGAACAAATTGCATGCTGGATGTGCAAATAAAAACAAAGATTGCTTCAGATCAGAAGTTTTCCTTTTGAAAATTTCGGTGTATAGTTTGCTGAGTTCAGATTCATAGTTGTCATTTCACAAACTTTCAGCATCAAAGAGGGAGGATCTTGCGATCTTGCCCAAAATCGATCTGGGATCTAGATATCACTTGTGAGTGTGGGACCATGGTGCTGACTGCAGAGCAGAGATCTCACATCGAGAAGTTGATCCAGGATGCAAAATGCATGAACCTTGCAGAGAAGATGGAGCAGTTGCTGCACTATATGCGCCAGCAAGGGCTGGCCATCCACATGCGGGTCCCAAGTGCGGTTGTGGGGGTCCACCACCACAACCGGGACCACGCTGGCATTGATGTGTCCCATGTGCAAAGACTCATCAGTGACATTGTGAGTCTAGGGTACGTCCCGAGCAAAGCTCACGGTTCTGGCATCGCACTTGAGATCCCAAGTGATGAGCATGGCAACGAGTGCAGGCAATTCAACGAGAGACTTGCGGAGAACTCGGATGAGCGTCTGGCGCCGTGTGATGGTGCAAAGCTTCGATATGCTTCTGTGCAAGGCAAGCCTGGAGTCAATTTTTGAATTTTTGAAAAGTGTAGGCATCATGTAAAAGACTTCCCATATTGATGCAGGAAAGAACAAGATGATGAACCAACAGTATACTTCATCCTGAGCTGTTTTTTAACAAGGTGTTCTCTAAATCTTTGTCAATGAATCCTTGAAGGATCGCATACGAATATGGCTTTTCGTGCAATTGCTGCCCGGGCCAAGCATTGGGACTCCACTGCTTGCCATGATGGTAGGCTTGCTATTGAAAAACTGTCGCCGCAGTGGCAAGATGATATCAAGAATGGAGTGATGTGGCAAATAGTGTCTGCGGAGATTTGGATCCATTTCCCTGAGTGGGCACGCCTCCAGCAAGCAGCAGGAAATGCCACAGGCCAAGTTCAGAAGGGTGAAGATGAAATGCAGATTGCCAGGAAGATCAGTAGGGCGATGCAGGAGTACATGCACAGCAAAGGAGTCTCATCTTGCACCTACAATGATATTAGTCAAGAGATTATTCGACACTCGGAGAATTGACAATGGAATTGATAATTTCTCTTTTAACTTCTTTAGACAACGGCTTATTGATGCTTCATAGGTTTTCCACCTCTATAACCCAAGGAAGCCGACCACAGTGTTTGCCCAGTGCGCCAGCAATTTTCACATTCGTCCTCAAGTACTGTGGCACGGGTTTCTTGGAAGAGACGGACCAGTTCGCCAGGAGCAGGGGGAATTCCCACAACTTGGGACCTGATCTATGGGCTGTGTTTAGCACAGAGACAAAGAAGAGAGAATTCACAGTCTGGCGGCACATGGTGTTGAAAATGGCTCTGACCTTTCAGATTACACTCACAGATGTATCTAGGTTAATATTTGCGGTGGTACTCTGAAGGTTTAATTTTTATAACTCGTTGATGGCTGCCAGATCAAGGTATCTTTCTTTGTAAGATTTGCCTATCACCCGAGGCACGTAAAGCCTTTTCGAACAAAGACATCCTGAAGAAGGCAGAGGCCGCAGAAACCATTCTGCTGACATTTCAGAGGCTTGCAGGCCCAGGCCTGCATGTGGGCGCCTTGGCTGTTGAGCTTGCTGCAGTAGTTTTGGAGAAGAAGAAGTTCCGCAAGCACGAGCTCATGGAAGAGTCTGCAGTCCAAGCTTTGGCAGAGTTGAATCTCAAGGATAAGGCTCCAGCGGATTGGATCAAAGCTGTGAAGGATTTCGAGAAGAAGAAGCCCAGCACGGCTACCAGCTCTGCTTCTACAGAGCAGGCTATGCGCCTAGCAACGCATTAGAACCTGAAATTTTAGACCTTGCAAACTATGCAGGGTTGCAATTATGACTCATTCATTTGCCTTTTTAGCAACACATTAGAGCCTGAAATTTTAGACCTTGCAAACTATGCAGGGTTGCAATTATGACTCATTCATTTCCCTTTTGAGGGCTCTGCTTGTGTCTGCTGGATGAGTGTCATATTGAATGAATATTTCCATTGATTGTTTCGTGGGACATTGAAACCTCAAGTACATTCATAATCTTGGCTTGTTTGTTGTTTTTCTTTTTGTGAAGATAAGATGTTCTTCAGCTGAGGGGCTTGCGCAGATTCGATCTCAAAGGCCATGTTGTGAACCAGGCTGAGTTGCTTGCCAATGCGGGATTCAAGCCAGGGGTTTGGGTGACTAGGCCCAAAGACAAGAAGGTAGCAGAGATTGTTTCTTTGGATCAAGAAGTTGTGACGTTGAAGCTTCACGGCGACGACGAAGATGGGTCCCTTGTGACTGCCACCAGTGGCAACTTCGACAAGGAGTGGAAGGTGTACAAAGCACCGAAGCCACAAGAGTTGGTGGATGTCAAGGATCTCTTGCCAGACAAGAGCAAAGAGTTCATCCACCAACTCGTCCGTTTGCAGGTGGTGAGTGCCATGCACCAACAATGGATTAAGAAGGCACATGACCTTAGTGTTTTCAGGAACCCCAAAGAGGTCAGGGTGAACAAGGCTTATGGAAAGAACAAGCTCTCCATCGGCTGTGCCACCCCCAACATTAAGGTGGCTAGTGAGTCAGATCCCCCAATCGGTTACCTGATTGGGAAGTTTGAAGACAAGAAGGTTTATGCAATTGGGGCCACCACCAAAGAGTTCATGAACCCTTTCTTTTTGATTCCGGCCAGTTCTGATTTGGATCAGTGCAACTGTGAGCTGGTGTTGCCGGGACAAGGCAAAGGGAACAAACACAAGGTGACAAAAGACAGTTGCCCAGTAGAGCTTCTTCCATTTATCAGGAACACTGTAGATTTGGAAAAGGGCGACTCGTTAGTGCTGTACAGAGACGAGGCCCCGAAGAACGTGGAAGAGTTGCAGCCAGTCAAGAAGCTGAGAACTGCTTGAAATCTGGAGGATTCGTCAAATGATCGGTCAGGAAGATCGAATTCCATATGAGGCTTTGTGTATGAAAAACAGCATCGGTATGTGCACGCAGCTTCGCAATGAAATGCAAGTATATTATACAGTACAGTCATCAGAACTCACATGTTTCAAGTGTTGGTCGGCCTTGCAGCTGTGCGTTTTTTTTTCAATCACAACATTCTCGAGTCTGGTTGTCAAATCAAACATATTTTGATATATTGTCCATGGATGCATGCTGGATGTGCATGTTCTCGCCAGGGCTTTCTGAGCTCCAAAGCTTTTGACAGAGACCTTTCTGTAAATGCTGCGCTACACATCAAGGTAAAATATTCATTCTTTACGCATCCATTCACCATATCAAGGTTTGCCTTGCAATCCAAAGGTATTTAGCTGACCAGTGATTTTCAATCTTTCTAGTTGTTCAGTAGCTACACCCAATGGAAGAATCACCTGCTGAAAAAGAGGATGAGCAGGTTGAAGCAGATGAAGAGAGGGAGGTAACGATAACCAAGGTCACTGCCATAACTGGGCGAGGCCTTAAGAGGGCTTGGTACCCCGAGATCACTGTTGTCTCTTGGTGGATGCCATTCGGAAACATTGTCGTTGTTAATTCCAAATGCTCAATACTTTGCTGTTATGTAGAACCTTCCCGATTTTTGATCGAAATCAAATAGCAAAATTGCATCCTGAAGTGGATCAAGCCATCATTTGTACCTATAAGTGAAAGAGATTTTTTTTCCGCATTATACACCTATAGTGTGGTGGAAGGGCTTCAGACAAACTTAGGTTGGTGGAGTTGAATTTATCAAGCTATCCAAGTGGGATGCATCCCTCACGCGGTTCTGCTCTGGGAAGAGTAAGAGTATGCATAGAAAGAAGGGAGCTCCACACACTATCAGCGTTCAATGGTGGGATACCGTAGCCGAACTGCGCAAGCAGGCATGCCAAACTGCTCTGAGAAATATGATATTGGCTAATGTTGCTGCAGATGACAATGCGGAACCACCTAAAATTCCTCAAGCTCGACAGCAGGATGAGTGGACTGTAGGACGCATTGTGATTTGGTACCCAAATGTCTTGTTTTGATGTTGTGTTGGGAACCAAGTACTTTGGTTAAAGGTGTCACCCCAAAAAACAATCCATGCTTAAATGGCTAGCCTATGTTCAAAGGTGGCACCTTGCTTTCCAAGGTAATGTTAGACCTGCCTCCAGTGGAAGACATGCCTGGCCGGCGTGTCCAAGTGCTATGGGGAGTCAAAGGCACAGAGCTACAGATGGAGCTGTCGCAAGGCAACCTTGAATACGTCAGGGTTGCCATCATGAATTCTCCTTCTGTGGAAGTGAAGCCAAAGGCCGAAAGACGGCCAAAGTGTAGTCCTAAGAAAAAACGCAAAAGGCGAAAAGTAGATTTGGAAGAGTCGGCTGAGCCTGTTGTTGGTGAACAGCCACCTGCTCCTGCTGAGGAAGAGGATCTTTTTCATGAAGGGTCTGATCAAGCAGATTCATGATGTGTACAGCTTTGTAGTGCCGGTCAAGCCTCGCAACAGTTTGTGCTTTGGAGTCTCAAAAAAAAACGCTATAAGAACACCCTGTTGCAGCAGGGTCGTTTGATGGGTGGAACAAATTTGGCAAAGAAGTGGCATAGTTCAAACCCAGAATATGTTGGTGTCAGCATTGCATTGGTGGGTTATGTTCATACACAAGGACTTTATGATGTTCAACATGCTCAACTTTTGATCCAGAGTTTCAAAAGAAAAGAAAGCCACAGGGATAAGCAACTTTCAGGAAGGTTTTATGGATTCCACAGTTCCAATTAAGAATTGCACGTACTGTATGTGCCCCCCAAACCTTTCATTGTCCTTGCGGCATTACAACATGCTGGGGTCAACCCTTGCGGCTTTACAACATGTTAGGGTCAGCCCTGAATCCACTATGACTATGTGATGGAGTCAAACAAGGTTTTGAAATACTTCGAATTTTCAGGGTAGATTGATTCTAGATCAATGACAGCTTTGCTTTCCATCGAACACTTGGTGAACTTCTTCTTTCGAGCATTGGTGGCACATATATGAGTGCTTTTTTCCCTGCAGGACTTGTTGTTCGCAGGTTGCCAGCTAAATAGTTATCACCATTTCCTACTTGAATTGGGAAAACTCTGCAGGCCATTTGGTCGCAGAGATCAATATTTATGTATCCTGCAGGCTGTCAAGTCGCAGGAATGGAGTTCTGCAGGCCATCAGGTCGCAGCCATGTAATCAGAACTAGTCGTTGAATGGTTTTTGTTATCCCTCTTTCTGTCCTTCCTTCCTTCCTTCCTTCTTGATTCATTTCTTCAGTCTTTCATTCCTCAAGCCATTGACTCGGTCACTTACTCATCCACTCCTTCTCTCATTCCTTCACAGCTATAGTTTTAGTCATATTGATTCATATTCCTTTTGAACACAGGCGTTATCTCAGTAAAATCGATCTCATATCATTTCGTTTGTGTTCATGTTGTATCATTCATTTATTGCTTTTGGACTCAAAAAGATAAATTGCTACGGTTGATGAAATATTGTTTTTTATTCGCAGTTTTGAGAACTTTTTCCATCAACAGTATAAATACATTTACAGGTTCATTATGGGTGTAAGTGTTTGCATAGGTCAAGGGCGCGATTATCATGTGTTTTTCAATAGTGACTGAGACTTAGCTTTGTTAGAACAGCGGGTTCATGTTTTTGTCATATTGGGTGCTGTGATTGTAACAAGAAGGATGTTGGGTATTTTGGGCATGTTGTAATGAAGTTCATGACTGAAAATGCACTTGGGCTTGTGTGTTCTTGAATTTTTGCGTAGACTTGAGAGTATATAAAGATGTGAATCTTGAGCACTCGTAGCTGATGAACACAAAGGGTTTATAGAGATTTGCAGCTTTCAATAGGATAGTTTATCATCTTGTGACACGGCTCAGACGGATTGGCTTATGGCCACAATTTTCCAGTGCAGCATGCAGCAGCACAGCAGCATGGGTTGCAGGCATTGTTGCAGCAGGCATTGTAGGCGGACAAAACATAATACAATGTTTCAAAAATATGGCATAAGTAGAATGAACTGAATCTTGACAACATGGCTGAAGTTTGCATATGCAATTGAAAACATGGGCAAACTGAATTTGCAATCCAGCGACATGTTCATCTTACTTTTTTCAATGTTATAGCAGCCATCATGCGCACAAACACTTGTGACTTCACACAAACACCTGTCGACAAACAAGTAAAGACTTCATTCATCTTTCAACCCATTTTGGGTCATTCCAACTGCTTTGGCAATGGCGGACAAAGATCCATACATGGTGGCGCAGCACGTTGTGGGCACTTCGTCGGAAGAGGAAATGGATCATGAAACGCTGCAGCAGTATCTTGCGGCTGCCTCCAAAGCCAATGATTCTCGGTTCACTATCTTGAGTGTATTTTGCTATGGCGCTGCCAAACTTTCATGTCATCTTTTGTTGCAAGTTGCTGATGGGTTGTTGTAAAGATCCCTGGGAGGTAGGTGTATAGGTCCTTGCTGCAAGTTGTGAACTGTTTTGGACGGCCATCTCAGGAAAATACAGCATCAGCCTCCCGACCTTCAGCTCCAGCCTCTGCGAAGACACCAAGGCAGCCCGAATATCCACCTCCTTCTTTTGTCCCGGAAGGACAACGTGATGCTGTGAAGGCTGAATCTCGGTTCTGCTTGAATATTTTACGGGAAAATGTAGTGTTCTCAGTCAAGAAATCGTGAACTAGTAAATCTTTTGTATATGTTTGTAGTATATATTCTTGGTAGTCTGCTTGTCTGCAAACAGCTGATCTAGCGTTTATGGGACTGGTGTTCGAAGGTAGTTGATGATGTTACTTGCTAGGCAAAGATTGAGGGTATTTGAGGGTGGTACACTGATATGTATGTTGGAAGGTGTAATGCATCATATAAGAATATTATGTTTCACATTTGAGGCGTTTTCTTCAAAGTAGATAAGTATATTGTTTATTTGTGACGCAATCTCATACCATTGAACCAAGGATGAGTCTCTGATCGACGTCAAGCAGGAGCAGCAAGATGGGGATGATGACTGGTGGTGGGACGCTGCAGACTCCGTATGGTATCATCGTGATGCAGCAGGAGCTTGGTCGAAATGGGATTGGGGCGACGAGGATACGGAGGAGGTCGAAGTGGAACAGGAGGCGGTTGCGACAAAGGCCGAGGTGACGGAGGAGCCAAAGGGACGGGTGGTGAAACAGACAGGACAGTATGTTGAAGGTGGCTGGCAGGATGACAATGGAAGGTTTCATCCGTCCCTAGACTTGGTATTTGTTTTTTTTGTTTCTGGTTGTTTGTGGCGTTTGTTTGTTCATTCGTTTGTTTGTTTGTTTGGCTGGTTGGTTTGGTTCGGTTTGATTTGAATGTTTGATTGTTTGTTTGTTTGTTTGTTTGTTTACACACATACATGCATACATACAGTTGATGCATACATACATGCATACATACATGCATACATACATACGTACATACATACATACTTACATACTTACTTACATTACATTACATTACATTACATTGCATTGCTTTGCATTGCTTTGCATTCCATTCCATCCCATTACATTACATTACATTGCATTGCTTTGCATTGCATTGCATTCCATTCCATTCCATTCCATTCCATTCCATTCCATTACATTACATTACATTGCTTTGCATTGCTTTGCATTGCATTCCATTCCATTCCATTACATTACATTACATTGCTTTGCATTGCTTTGCATTGCATTGCATTCCATTCCATTACATTACATTACATTGTATTACATACGCACGATCGATTTCAAAAGTTCGTGATGAAATCATCTTAGGTACGGAGGTGGCCGACAGCATCGCACCCGCGGAAAAGGAGCTGTCGCAAGGCATAACTCCCAACAGAGGCAGGACATGAGGAACTACAACAAGGCTACATCGTGGGGCTGGGACTATTATGGTGGCGACAAGAATTTCTATCATGGTGGTAAGGGCTATCATGGTGGTAAGGGCTACAAGGGTTCTCATCATGGTGGTAAGGGCTACAAGGGTTCCTATCATGGTGGTAAGGGCAATGCTGGAGCAGCATCTTCAAGCAGTGGCAGCGGCACCAGCAGTGGCGTCACAGTGTCTTGTTCTTTTGGTCATGTTGTGTTTTTTTGGAAATGTTTTGGGATGGTGATGAAGATTTCATTTTAGCACGGTTGTATGTGTGTACCCTCATGTTCCATTCAACTGTGAAATGTTAAAGTGTTGATATGTAAGTTGCTATGTAGAGGGCCGTGTATACAGGTGCCTTGCCCTAAGAGATACGAATGCCTACACTGCTTCATGCACCGCTACAAGATCACTTTTTGATGACGTAGTCTACTAATTTGCCCAAGCTTTCGGCCAAGCTTTCCCCAGTCCCGCTGTCTCAAAAAAGTGAAATCACAAATCACATCATTAGGAGGCACTGAACGACATCATAAACACCTAGCATAGAGGACCTCGCCTTTGTAAGTGGGACATTGCGCCGATCTGAGGAAAAGCTGGCCGATTCCCTTGGCAAGTTGGTGGATTTTGTCATCAAGAAGTAATGGAAGGCGTCATCCAGAGGTGATAAGGGCATTTCAAGTGCCATAGTCATTTCATGGGCCTTGAGCCTGTTGGCCCAAAACAAAAACAGGTTTCGGAAAACATATTGTAAGCTAACCTTGAATTTCAGAGGGCTCAGAGGACAAGGCCTGTCAGGTCGATTGATGCAAACCCGTGCATGGCTGATGAAAGCAAATCATAATCAAAACATTCAAGAGATTTCAAAAGTCAATTAATTATCAGAAATGCCTTCACTCTAAAACAATCAATGTAAATATCAGAGTTCCTGGAACTCTGATATACTGGAACGGGTGGATTGCATCATTTGATAGCAGCAGTTTCAATGTGGGAGTGCACTGGACAGCTCATTGCCTCAGGTGACGTTTCACTTGTTTCACCCCGATTCTTCCGAAACAGATGGAAGAAAGTTTTGCTGGTTTCAAGGGAATGGGAGAGCATCTAAAGTGATACTGAATGCACATAACAGTAAATGGACATACATGTAGATGTTGTAATTATTCAGTATTGGAGGATACATATGTTTATGTTGTTTTGTTGATACAGCGGTCCATCTTAGGGTAGCAGGTGTTTGCGGTAAGTATGCAAACAATCCAAAGTACCTCTGGCGTAATTTTACAAACCCAGCCACCCAACATTGCCAACAAGCAACGAATATTTTTGTAGTACAATTGGTTTGCTGTTGAAATCATGGAAACATATTGAAACCACATTGTTTATTCATATGTGCACTGCTTTGATAATATTTGTGTTTGTTTGCCCAATAATGCAATTTACAGGTACTTGACATCAAATGCAGAATGGTTGCGATTTGCTCCGGTGGTTGGTACGGCCAGAATGTAAATTGTTTTTTTTTGGTTTTTTTCGCAATGTAGAATTTTTTCTTCATCATGGATCGGGTTTCAAGCCAAATTCTTTCATGCTATTTTTTGAAGACTGTTGACTAGTTCGAGAAAAAAATCAGATAGGACGATGTTGGGGAAAGTCACTTTTTGACCATCAAAATCCCAAAAGTCAAAAAAAAATTGGCGAGAGTTCCCCCTTATTTTTTGTTTTATTTTTTGTTGGAAAATAGGGCTAATTATTGAGTTTGTGGGTCCACAAAGTTTTTAAAGATTTTTTTGCGCCGGCATAAATTTTTTGATAAACATTTGTGCCGACACAAAAAAAATACAATAATATTATTTTTTTTTATGATCGCATAAAAAAAATATATTTTATTTTATGGACGCATTAAAAAAAATATATTTTTTTATGCGCCCACGAAGTTGTTTTATTGGGAGCTTAAGCGTACATTTGTTTGTCAAAGGTTTCCACATTATATTTTTTTGTTGGTTTGGTTGCTGACGTCACTTGTTGGGAATGTTTCCGTAATCTTTGCATTGTGACTAGTTGCAGGCCCATTGGTCGCAGAACTCTATTGTTAGCAGGTTGGATTGATCTTGGACATAGACAGCTTTCCTGTAATCTTTGCATTGTGACTAGTTGCAGGCCCATTGGTCGCATAACTTTAGCAGGTTGGACAGATCTTGGACATAGACAGCTTTAACTGTAATCTTTGCTGTTTGACTAGCTGCAGGCCCATTGGTCGCAGAATTTTACTGTTTGCAGGCCCTAGGGTCGCAGACATAGACAACTTTCTGCAGGCTGTCACAAGTCGCAGATCTTGACTGTATAAGGCTCTGCAGGCTGATCAGTCGCAGAAGCTATGTAGATATATTATGTTGGAACTTGATGTTTTCTTGGATGACCTATGCGTTTGAAAGTTGTCATGTCAGTCAACACCAAATGTGATTGCACCACACTGAGTCAGTCAAATACGTGATTGCAGAGTACAAACTAGTTCACAACATTTGAATTCATACAAACCAGATCCGTCGCACATGTTGATATGTGCTACGTCACGTTGGGAGTCTTTTGTCTCGGACGACCTTTGGATTTGAAATTGATAGTGTCAATGTTAAACAGGATGTGCTTCAATGTCAAACACAAATAAATCAGTGAACAGATCATACAAATGCAATGTACTTGGCACAGTTGCTGCTGGCTCTTTACTAGAGAGAATCTTTGGGGACTTTCCCAACACCGTTCCAGTTGGTGTGCCAACATGTCCTGGCAGTATGAATATTGCCATGTGCCTGCAGACTTTGAGCATGGGGATCAGCTGCCAGTTGCTGATCGGTTCTTCCCTTTGGCGGCTGATAAGGTGGAGCTCATGCTGCGATCTCTTCCCTTTGTTGAGCGTGTACAGCAACATATCACAAGTTTCCAACCCATCGATATATCAGCAGATGGTCACGTGATTTGTGTCAGTGATACTGCAGAGACGATTTATGTGAAGAAAACGTGGGTTGTTCCAGTTTCTATCATGCTGTATGCAACTGTTCTAGACGAACAAGTCTATCTTCAAGCGTTTGACGAAAAGAGCACATTGAGATGGGCGTTCAGGTATCCTGCCCAAGAAAACATGCAGCTCAGTGCTTTAGCACAAAAGTGCAAAGACTGCATGGTTGCCCGAGACACAATGTCTGCTTTGGCACCAGTGTTGTTTGTGGGATCACGAAATGGTGAGATCCTGACTGGACGATACGGTGTAATCACTGCAGATTTTTGGCAGACCACCTGTAATAAGACCATGAGCCATAGAGGCTAGAAGTGGCCATTGTTGATGAATGGTTCTGACCCAACAACTCTTTTTTACAACTATGCCTGAAAGTAGGATAGGTATACGTACGTGAAAACTGCTTCTTTCAAGAAGACTGTTCGGGTAGAGCTAGCAGCATGGTCCAGGTCACTTTGGTTGCTGGTAAAGGCAAACACGCGTGATCGATGTCCGAAAGCATCTGAAAAAAGTGTGCACATGCATGCAAATATCACGTGTTGTCAACACAAAGGACTACATCGAAAACAGCCATGGTGATTGTCATGATTGTTTTTTTTGCTGGATGAAAACTTGTGCATTCCAGGTTTTGTGCATTGCTGGAAGACATCATAATCGATTGCAGAGTACAAACGAATTCACAACGTTTAAATTCATACAACAACATATGTGAGCTTAACCTTGGCAAAAAAGGTATCTAACAACTGGAGGTATACAGTGAACATGTATACTTTGGATTGCACCGCATGTCGCCTCTGTTCTGTTTCATATTTGATTGAATCAAGATTGCACACGGTCACTGATTGATTGGCCATTTGATGAGTGCAGTACCGCTGCAGCAGGATTAAAGGCACCGGCAAGTACAGTGGGTACTTCGCGGTCAAGAGGTGCCATGGCAACCCCAGCAACCCGTGACATGGAAATCGAGGTCCTGGCTGGACTTCAGGAGATGCTGGCGCAGCAGGCAATTGCTTTACGGATGCTGAGACGCCTGCGCAATACCGTCGATCAATGGATCCAGCGACGTGTGCAAGAGACCGAGGGTGAACGTGGTGGTGGAAGGGCATCACGCTCATGTTCACCTCTTCGTCCAACTCCTGCTGAGGTTGACCGATTGAGGTACCAGCGAGGAAGGCATGCGATGTCAGAGACAGTTGCTTGGGAAGAAGCTCGACAAGAGGACCCTGATGATCCCATTGAAGATCCTACTGGCCCTACTGACCCACCACTGGAAGAGATGCCAACAATTCCTGGCATCACTATGGCCTCTGAAGTGCTTCCTGCAGGGCAGCAGAGTGCTGCTGATACAGTGGATCCAACTTTGATCCGTCACTAAGGGGAACGTGGTTGCACGCCTGTTCGGTATAAAGGTATAAAATCATGTGTGTGTTGTTTGCAGCTGCCGTCATGTTGTTTATGAATGTAGTATTGCAACAGCAATGTCGTTGTACATGTTGGTGTGGCAGATGAAGCTTTGTTTTCCCCTTCGAACTCAATGACAAATTTCAAACAGAACAGATACATCATCCAGCAAAGTAAAAAGTCCCAATGGCACTTGCACTGAGAGTTTGTTTTTTGTGTTCGTTTTATCACCATTGCTTATTTCGTGTTGTCAACACAAAGGACTACATCGAAAACAGCCAGGGTGATTGTCATGATTGTTATACTGTGTGTCTGTCATGATTGCAAAAAAAAACACGGTTTTTGAAAGAACATCGGACATCGATGAGATTTCAGTGGATCAAAAAAGGATTTCCGCAACAGGAGATTTGTCATGGCGAAAGCGGATCTTCAACAAATGTTTGGCTCTGAGGGCAGCCAGGAGTATGTGTATGACTATGCCCACATACACCCTGGCCTTGGAGGTGCACTGCCAAAGCAGTGGGTTGCGGTGACCAACACCCAGGTTCACCGATTGGTCTACATGTTGCTTCACAACTTGGTGGCGCCTCATATTTTTTTGTCAGACTTGGGAGGGGGGATGCTGAAGTGGACATACACGAGAATGTATGAGTTGGAGTCTCCCACGTTTCTGCAAAGCCAAATGAAGTTCCTCGTGATGCAACACAAGCGGAGCGGCAATGAGATCCTAGTCAGGATTGCTCCCAAAGGAAGTGTCGTGCTTACGTTGAGTGTAAGCTTGATTGCCGATGTGGTCTTCCTTGAATTGAGTGCCATCAGTGGCAAGTTCGTGATCATGCTGTCTTGGAACAGCGAAAGGCGCCTCACCTTGTCTTTGCTTGAGTTCATGGCCAAAAAGATTTTGGTCAAACGCAACCAGATGGCCAAATACCAGCGGCTGCATGTGATTGGATCCAAACAACTGGCTGAGGAGTCGGCTGAACCTGATGAGGTGTGGGAGCCTATCAGAGGCGTCAAGCGACGGCTGCGGAACAAAACCCTCAAGGAGGATGTCGACTTCAAGCCGAGCATTTGCTTGGAGAAGTTCAATGCCGTTGATCAAGAGAAAGTCTCCGAAGCGGTCCCCATCCAGTGGACCCCAGATATGATGGACGATGACACCACAGATTTTGATGACTCAGACATTGACTTGTAAATAGCTCGCATGACAAGCTGCAGAAGCAGCATGCACAAGATGCAGACACGGTTTTTGAACGTGATTCCTCGGAGCAAAAATGAGTTGAAGCTACACGCAGATACATATACTTGGAAGTATCAGCAAACTCCATTCAATGATCAATGATTTCTTTGTACTTGGATTGATTGGCACTTCAACAGCATACATCTTCAAACTACATGTTTAGAGTCTGGTGATATACATGTTCAATCCAATTGTTTTGGGGCTCAGGATCAAACCATGGGGGATGTAGAAAAGGTGAAGCAGATACACAGGTTTCTGGCAGCGCAAAAGCTGCCAGATTCTGACTTTCGGCAGCTGGTCCAAAAGCATGCTGAATCTCTTTGCCATAGCCTTCGTGAGAAGCCCCTTAGTTGGGAAGATGTAGCGAACATTGCAGAGCACCTAAAGGATGGGCCATGGAGCGAAGCTCAGCACACCATGCTTAGTCAGGCCATGTCAGAAGGAGCAGATCGTGGGGAGCAGCGGACTACTAGAAGACCCAATCAGACATGCCGGGATTTCAGTCCATACTGGTCTGTTGGCGACCTGGATATCTTGAAGGGAAATAAGCCATTGGCGGAGAAGCTTGACACGATTGCATCACGAATGGTAGCTTGGTTTCATGTTTCAAGATTCCTGCAAGACTGCATCATGAAGAGACTCAATGTTTTGGGGCATGATCCTTTTCCCAAATTTGTTGCACTTCAACTTGGATTCAAAACAGTTTGTTGTTCCACCATTGTTCATTCACATTTGGGAACCCCTTGCTGCTGAAGCAGGGATTTTGCACAAAGAAACCTTGCTGCTGAAGCAGGGTTTGCTTGATTGAACTCCCAACACTTGCACCTTGCTGCTGAAGCAGGGATTTTGTTTCAAGTATGAATGCAACGTTGTGAGGTCCGCATTGGCCTGCACCTACCGACTGAGCAATCCTACCGTGAGATCTTCAGATCTGCACAGGCGGCTGGTTTGTACATTGGTGGATCACTAGAAGCCGTGAGGCAGCTCAAGGACTTGGTGAGAGCCAGAGTTCGGACCCTGGGTAAGGATTATAGGGCCCAATACTTTTTGATGTGATTTCATACTGATTTTGCGTGGTTGGCTTGATATAGTGATTTGGTTTACTATTCAAATTACGTCTTATTCTTCCAACGCTTGTTGTTTAAAGGGCACCCTTTGACCTTTTGCATTTGGACTGCTTTTGTTTGGTTATGATTTGAATTCAGGAAGGTGAAGCTGAGAGATGATGAGTTTGTGAAGGAGTTCCCAAGTGATCCTGCTGATCTTCCAGCAAGCCTTCGTGAGGGATTGTACGACCAGGATGCCTGCGCAAATCTGGTGACAGCGCCTGCTGACATGGCTTCCAAGTACTTTGTGCCTTTGCGTGGCAAAGCTCGGAGGTAGCTTGACAAGCATATATTGTGAAACAACAGGAACATAGGAAGTGACATGTCCTCTGATATATCAAACCACCTCGTACGAACAGCATCCAAACGTTTGGTGTATATGTTGTGGTTTCATATCCAGTGTGGTGAGTGGCTGAATTGCTTTGATATCAGGATAGTCATGTAGAGATATTTACATTCTGCCCTTCTAAGGCATGAGAATGAGAACCCTTTGGCACTGGCGCTGCCCAACCAGCAGCAGCAGCGAGACCCTGCAGCTAATCTGGCGAACAGGGTGGCAGAGGCATTAGTGCCAGCAATTTCTCAGGCGCTGGGCATTCATCAGAGTCAAGGGAGTCGAGTTGGTGCTGGCTTGAACAACCTTCAGGTTTTTGGTCCAGGACGTGGTGCGAATCCAGGGCATGGTGCGACTCCAGTACGTGGTGAATTGGGAGCTGCAGACGGTCTTGCTGCGGAGTGTCACACACCTGCGCCAAAGGCATTGCAAGATAAAACACCTTCACCTCCAACAGCTGCACCTTCACCTCCAGCAGCTACATCTCCACCTCCAGCATCAGCATCGGACTTCAAAAATGCTGAGCAGGATTTAGCAGATTTCGAGGAGGCAAAGGAGCATCGCGATCGTAAGCAGTTGAAGAGACCAGCAGCAGCTTCTGAGGCAACTGCCAGTAAACCATCAGGTCAGAGTTCGAAGGGTAACACTGGCAGTAAACCATCAGGTCAGAGTTCGAAGGGTAAAGTTTCAGAACATGCCCCTAAAAAGGGTGGCAAGAACAGACCGCCTATGATGAAGGCAGGAGACGCAACAGTCTTCTACAAAGAAGGCAAGATCAATCGAAATGAAGGATCTAAGAAGTTTAGAGTTTTTCTCAAAGTTGGGGACAGAAGCGATAAAGCAGTGTCATGGAAGACATGTTCCCCACAAGAGGCCTGGTCGAAAGCTTGTCTTCTTCTCGAAGAAGCATCGAGTGGAAGATAGAGCCTATGAATTTGTTGAGTCTTCTGACCTTGTGTGGAGTCTAGAAAGACAAGTACAAACTGTTACTAATCGTTGGATTCTTCTGCAGTTCAAACATTCAACAAGTATAGAAGACATCAACATAGTTCAATTTCTGCAGTTCAAACATTCAGCAAGTACAGAAGGCATCAATATAGTTCGGACGTGCTGCTATGACGGATGAAAACTGACCTTGTGTGCACTGCATGTTTCTTATCTCACTTCCGGTCATTGTGATGATACTTTAATTTGGTCAAATGTGAGGCTATACGTTTTGATGTGGCCGAACATGACATGCTATATAGGTTACGGCATGAACTACTTAAAACGAGTTTGACGAAGCACTTTCACTCACAAAGCCAATGTCTGAGGGTGATCCAAACCAAGTTGATGCAAACAAATCTGACAGTATATCTTGCTTCCAGATCATGTTCATTCTTTTCACTGAGCGTTCAAATGTCGTCATTTGCCAGATGACCTTTGCTGATAGATAGTTCTCCCGCAGACATCAGCTTTGCAGACAGGTTTATTTTAGTAGACAGAAATGGGAAACATACACTTTCGCAATAATCACTCTTTCGAACTTGCTACGTTTGATGCATTTCAAAATCACAACTGCAAAACTCTGTGTTGTTTTGGACGCCAGCAAAGAAGTTTCACAAAAAGAATCAAAAAGACCTTAAGACCTGCAGGACTTTTGAGTTTCGCAGGTTGACATACCGTGCTGAGCAACTGTTAGACTCGCATGGTCTTCCCACTGCAGGATTGATTTGATCCGCAGTGCCATGGCGGTGAACCTGGCCAACTTATCAGGCAGCTCTTATGTGAGCAACAGCGCCCTGGGAAAAGTTCTCCAAAACCTCCGTGAGAATCCGGAACTTTTAGAAGAGTCAGGAGTCAGCCGGTGGGCCGTCAAAAGGAAGAGAACTTCTGAAGTTTCGACGTGTTCAGAGTTTGGACCTCTTATCCAATCGATGGAATTGGTGAAGGAGGATGGGACGCTTTTCAAATGCTGGTATGCCAATCCCGCTTCTCATCTAGAGATGGCTCTACAAAGGAGCCGCCACCTCAGAACAGTGTTTCAACGTGCTCTACAAGAAAATGCATCAGGGTGGCACCTCGTCGCTTACAGCGACGAGGTGACACCCGGGAATGCTTTGAAACCTCTGAACAGGAGAAAGACATGGGTTGTCTACTGGACGTTTTGTGAGCTGAATCATCATTTACAGAATGACCTTTGCTGGTTCACCATGCTAATTTTGCGATCTGATGAAGTCAAGGAGGCAAGGTCGTGTTAGATATGTATATGCGTAGAATATTGTTGAAAAAATAGCATGCACCAAAGGCTATCAACAAAACATACATGGCACGTGAAAATGAAAACAGTGCCAATGTTGCTGCAATATGCGTTTGTTGCCCCACTGGCAGGTGGCCAATGGAATGCAGCAGGTCACCAAGAAAGTGCTGAATGTTTTTGCCAATGACCGTTTTTCCTTCGCCAATGGTCTTTACATGCCATCGCTTGGCAGTATGTTGAGAGCAGATCTCCATATACTAATATCAGACGAGGGGGCACTTAAGAACATGCTGGGCCACAAAGGAGCATCAGGCTCCAAGCCATGCATTCTTTGTCGAAACTGCGTTTCTTGACTGTGTGTTTGATTGGGGGTCCTTTCTGTGTTTCAATTCGATGTTAGTTGGAGAACTGAACTTTACATATACATATCTCCCAAGGACGTGTGTTTTTAGAACAACATATCCATACATATACTCCGAAGACCTTCAGTGCATGTTGCTACTTATCTCCACATTCTAAAGCTTGCTTCTGACTTGCATGAATGGCCATGCAGTATTTGTTTTTTTCTCAGGTCTCAATGAACAGTCAACTTGGTGGCGGTTCGGTGGTTGACCATGCAGAGCCTGACATGACCAAATTCCAACGACATACTAACGATACATTATTCAATGTGTGCGATTACCTCGTGCCACTTGTTTGTCACTTTCAGCAGGATGTTGGATGTATTGTTTGGGGGTAAATAATCCATGAATATCAAAAACTGTGTACATAAACATTTCTATAGACTGAGTATCTATTTTTTTGAAATACATACACAAATACAATATATATATATATGGTTATATCTAATGACATATGCCTTTTTTATATTTGCGGGATAATCCCTTGTTGAGTTTATAATTTTTGCTTGTTTTATTTTACACATGTTGGAGTCCTTCAGTGTGATGTGCTTTCACATCTCACACATCGGTTTTGTAGAGGGAAATCCAAACCATTCTTTGGCCATTGTGCTAAGCATTCTCAATTGAGCAAAAGGTCACAGCATCGGGTCATGAACAAGAAAAACTTTGCGGCCTTGGAGCAAGCTTTGGGTGTTAACTATACACCTCATGGAATCCTTTTTGATGTTGAACTTCGTCGGTATTTGAAGCCGGTGTCAGTTCTGCAGTTCGACTGGCTTCATTGCCTGCTCGTACAAGGAATTTTTCCGCATGAGATGAACTTAGCACTTGCTGAGTTGAAGTCGCACGGGTTTGGCCAGACACAAATACATGACTTTTTGTACCTTGGTTGCTAAATGCATTGGGAAACATTTTAATGACCAAAAGTGAACTTTTAGTGGTGTGTTGACGCACTGTGCCTTCAGCCAAAAATGTTACAGGGATGATGGTTATTCAGCAAAGAGTTCCTGACTATACAACCCACAATGTTCAGAAGAAAAACGTAGACACCAGACACCATCATGATTCACCCGCACAACCTTAGCTGAGGAAACAATTGACATGGCCTTCATTTGTGCAGAGCTTTGCTACATCAATTGTTGGAATGTTTTCCAAAAAGGACAAGGCTTTCAACCCTTCCGCCAGTGAAGGTTTGACGCTATACCCTGCAGTGCGGCATTTCCTTTGGAGCTTGAAACTGCATGCTTCAAGAGACCATCATGTGAGATCAGTGGCATACTCTCTCTTCTGCTTGCTAGACCTTCTTGACCTGTTGCATCAATCGATGCGACGGGCCATTGAGAGTGCTGCTCTTGAGCGATTGACCAGGGTACATTTGGAAGCATTCATCAGCGCCCATGGCAAGCAAAACACATTACCAAAACATCATTTTACCAGGCACTTGAGCGATTGCTTTGCTAAGCAGCGATGGCTACTCAATTGCTTTTGTTTGGAGCGCAAACACAAGACAATCAAACGCTATGCCAACAACCTCCATACGATCACCTCGCACTGGTCGAAGACAGTGCTGCAAGATGCTGTGCTGACGGATCTGCAGGGTTTGGAAGAAACCGCCAGAAGAGATTATTCGTGCATTTTCCGAAGATTTTGGAGGTGTGAATGCTGGAAGCCTGAAGACTGGCAATGTTGCCGTGGTAGCCATGGGCACATGCAAGAGAGGAGACACTATTTGTTTCGATGTTGATGGTAGCAGTTGCTTTGGAGAGGTGATGTTGCATACAAGCCTGGATGACCATGCTTGGACAATTGTTCAAAGTTTCTCCAAAACAGAACGTGAAAACGAATTTCACCGATGCGGGCCTTTGAGATGGATCGAAACCACGAAGATCAAAGGGGCGATGATTTACCAGAACCTTCCCCACCAGAAAGTCTTACTCATTCCTCAAAGTTTCTAGACTTCAGTTTGGCAACAACTGCTGAACGACTGTTTATGCACAGATGTTTGCATCAAATACCTTTGCTGACACGTTTGTTGAACCTCTCTCGCCTTGACAGAAATTCAGCCATGAAAAAAGAGCAGGGAAATTGGTTTGTCCTTGCTGATGTACCTTGCATGTGCAAAGTGCAGGGTGATAGATTGACCTTGCAACAAATTTTGCAGGGCTGAATACATCTGAGCAATCAAGCTTTCATTGATCGTGTTTTGGATCGTTTTTTTGCTGACAGAAACGCAATGCAAGAATCATGACAATGATATAGCTATCGATGTGTCGATGTGTAGACATCTGTTTTGACATGATATCGATATTTTGAATCAGTTTTTTGTCACTATAACTGTATGACCTTGCAGTTCAGGGTGTATTTGATTTGTGATGAGAACTTCCTTGAGATCTCAATGTTTGGCCAGCTGTTGTGGGCTCAGCGATTGCTTCATTTATCTATCCCGTACCTCCATTGTGTCAAAAATGGAGAACATGCCTGATTGGTCGACTGTGCCAACTGCAGAACTTTTGGCAGTGATGTCGACAATCCTGGTGGTGCTGTCTGGACGTCTTGGATCGATGGCAGGGCCGCCACCTTTGAATGAAGTGCTTTCACCAACAGAAGCATTTTCCGAAGTACCAGTGGTCGATCCACTTGTCGAAGATGGATCAGTGGTCGAGTTTGCCGAAGATGGATCAGTGGTGTTTGCTTCTTCCCTTGCAGTTGTCGAAGATGAATCATTGGTCGAAGCACCTTCCGTCGAAACACCTCAGTATACACCACCAGGTCGCAGGCTTCCACCTCCAGATCTTTGCAGGCTTCCACCTTTGAAGCGACACCGTACTTCAGAAGGATCATGAGATATCCAGATTGGTGTGTGCAACAGCATTTTTGATTCGTGGTCACTGCAAAAAGATTATCCGATTCAATTTATATAATTAAAAATAATAATGCTTTATTTTATGATATTCTATTGTGATTTTTAAGATACCTTAAAATGACATCCTTTGGAATATTTATAATTATATTTTATGATATTTAGTGAAATTTTAACATTATATCTTACGTTGAAATTTTATAATTATATTTTTTGATATGTTGATAGAATTGATAATGTTATGTTATATTTTTTATTTTGATATTCGACATATATTTCTTTGACGCTGAAATGTTGTTGTTGTTCTTGTCATTTTGCGAGTTGGCCAAAGGAAGTTTAGTTGAGAAACTTCCAATATACGAATGACCCCCTGCAGAGAAAATAATAATATATATGTATATATATTTAGAGAGAGAGAATTTTGATACATATAAATATATAAACCAAGGTTGATATCGTGTAGATATTCATGTCATGTATCTTAGGTGACCTCTGCTTTGAAGTCAACCCTCTTTGATAATTTGGCTGATTTGGGCATGAAAAACACGAGAACAATACGAAGAAACCAACAAACGCGTAGAAAACACGAGACACTAGAAACCAGCAAACGCGTGAAAACATGAGATCGAGACCATAGAAACCAGCAAACGCGTGAAAACATGAGATCGAGACCATAGAAATCGGCAAACGCGTGAAAAAATGAGAATGATACTTTAGAAACCATCAAAAGCGTGAAAAACATGAGAATGATACTTTAGAAACCATCACAAGCGTGAAAAACATGAGAATGATACTTTAGAAACCATCACAAGCGTGAAAAACACTAGAAGGTGTGGATATAGAAACCAGCAAACGGATGAATTGCGGTATATAAGCAAATGTCCAAAAAGGAATAAACTCCTGCCCACACAAGCGCTGCCTCCGTGCAGGTGTCCCCAAGCATGCGATGGATTCTGGTGGACCAATGCGTGGGTGGTTGGTTGTCGGAATTTCTCATAAATTTTTCTACATTAGTTTTTTTTCAGAAGCGTTGACAAATGCATCACAAAAAGGAACATAGTAATTCAACTTCCCTCGGTTAAAAACCAATGATGTTCTTTGAATTTAGCATCATCATATGTTGTTTTGCCTTCATCAAAAATGCGCCGCGGCGGAAGTTTCAAAGAAAATGGTTTGTAAACTCCAAAGCGGTTTTTGAAGTGCCCCGCACCATCTCTGGTTACGCTTCCAAAGTTGTTGGTTTGATCTGGTGGTTTGGGTTTGGGAGTTCCTTATTATTCAAGAATATGATCCCAATATCGATGTAATTTTTCAGCATGGAGATGTGATTGGGCAACACAACATGTTACCACGTTCCCTTTAGCGCACTGAAAAAACACTCTCACACATTCGTCTCTGTTGTCACGTGAGACCGGTCAGGCAAGGAGGTTGTCTGCGGGCCAAGTAACCAAAATGCCTAATTAACGAAGCACCATGGAACTGCAGCGAGAGATGCACACTGAAAAAACATCAGAGAAATTTATCAGTGAACATTTTGAACTCTGGAAGGAAAGCATTAAGGCAAACATTGGTTTGCGCCACCATCCAACACACACTGACTTTCCAGCAACCAATACCTTTGGCTGCTGTTGAAAGCCATTGCTTTCTTATTGGGACCCTGCAGCACAGGTCACAGCTGTTGGACTTAGTAAGTCCAACCAGTTGGACTTACTAAGTCCAACCTGTTGGACTTATAAGTCTGACTGTTTGTGATGATAAGTACAACCAAGTGGACATAGTAAGTCCAGCAATCAGGCTGCGGCACTTGCTAAGCTCAACCACAACTCATTAGCTATCTAACACGCTAAGTCAGATCGCCATGTGGCACAACTCTATCTATAAGTGCCACCTGAAGTGTGGCAAGTGCGACAAACACTTATAAGCAGGCCCGCACCTCTAAGAAGGCAATGGGACCCTGCACACACACCACTCATAGTGTTCGTACAGTATGCCAGGGCATCATTCCATTCCTGCCTGG